>Ga0193709_1000363_pt1 | contig 16627 bp, 17 predicted proteins | sample H3c2metaG_FD_160571 | JGI IMG/M metagenome (GOLD analysis project Ga0193709, IMG submission 160571) | Soil microbial communities from a riparian zone of the East river system, Colorado, United States - H3c2 | ecosystem: Environmental > Terrestrial > Soil > Riparian zone | place: USA: East River... | reverse complement strand
ACTCGCCGGGGTCGTCGCGCATGAGATCGCCCATGTTCGCCGACGCCATGTCACCGAGGCGCTGATCCGCGAGCTCGGCATCGGCGCTCTGATCCGCTTGTTCGCCGGCGACATCGGCGCCAATGCCCAAAGCATCGTCTCGCTGAGCTACACCCGCGACCATGAGCGCGAGGCCGACGCCGATGCGATCCTCATGTTGAAGCGCGCTGGGATCAACCCCAAGCCGACAGGTGATTTGTTCGCGCGGCTTGCGAAGGAGCATGCCGGCGGGGAATTCAAGGCCGAATTCCTCAACAGCCACCCGCTCACCGCCGACCGCGCCAAGCGCTTCGCCGCCGCCGCTGATCCCAAAGCCGCCTATCGGCCCGCGCTGACGCAGGCGCAGAGCGACGCCCTGTTTAACATCTGCTGGAAAGGGAATCGCAACCTCGTTGTCAAGCGTCCTTGACAAAACTTACAAAATGTGGAAAGTGTCCGCGACAGTTAGATAGGGACGCTTTACATGTCGCTGACACCACCGATGCGCCGCTACACCATCCGCCTGATCTTCTGTCTGGTCGCCTACGGTCTGGCCTTAGTGCTCGCCAACATGGCCTATCCCGCAGTGCGTCACATCACGCCGCTGGCGTGGGGGCTGGCGATTCTGCCCGCGCTGCCGATCGTCGGTGTGTTCGTCGTGATCGGGCGCCTGATCGTCGAGACCGACGACGAGTATCAACGCATGCTGTTCGTCAAGCAGACGCTGATCGCGACCGGCCTCACTCTGTCGATCGCGACGGTTTGGCAGTGGCTGGTCAATTTCGATCTTGCGAGCTTTCCGGAAGGCTATGGCATCGCCGTCTTGTGGTTTGCGATGCTTGGAGTCGCCGCGATCGTCGCGCGGTGGCGGGCGTGAACAACCGGATCAAGGTGCTTCGCGCCGAGCGTGACTGGAGCCAGGGCGACCTGGCGCAGCGCCTCGACGTGTCGCGCCAGAGCGTCAATGCCATCGAGACCGGCCGTTATGACCCATCGCTTCCGCTGGCCTTCCGCATCGCCGAGCTGTTCGAGTTATCGATCGAGGAAATATTCGTCCCGCCCAGTCGGCATCAGTCCAAGGCGTTTTAGGCAGCCAGGCCGATCCGCGGAATCGCGATGCCGGGAGATGTGAAACCGAATTCGCCGGGAAGGCCGATCTTTTTGGAATTTGCGGCGGAATGCAGCGGCATTCCCTCGTAGCTCAGTTGGCCAGCCGCCCAGGCCTCGCCCAAGTCTCCGCCGATAATATGCCCGTCGAGAATCGATAGTCTGACCCCGCCGATGTTGGCTGTCACCGTGAACGTAAACTTGAGCTCCACGCAGGGGCATGAGCCGACCGTGATCGCGATGACCGGGTGAAGCTCGCGGCTGACGTCGTGGGCGCCCAACTCGACTACCGACCGCTCGCCGGGCGGATGCCTGCCGGAATCGGCAAAGTCGGCGAGCACGCTCGCCTGCGCCCAACCCTTGGCAAGAATCTCGAGCAGGTCGCAGTCGAGCACCGATTTCAAGGCGTTGAAGATCTCCGTGCCGACGAAGCCCCAAGCCAGCTTCATGCCGCCGACCTGCTCATCCTCGCACATCTTTGATTTCACCCGCTCGGCCATGGAATCGAGCCGATCGGGGAGCAGCACGCTCAGCGGCACTTTGTCAGCCATGAAGCGCGCCCCCGAAATCCAACCGGGCGCGGATGACCAGCGGCGGGCCTGCCAGCGCCAGTCCGCTCACCGAACAGGCGCCGGCAAGTGGGTCGAGCGAAGGGTGGAGAGACAGCGCGGCGCGGGTCCGCGCAATCTGGCGGGCCCGGCGGAGGTAGAGAGCGGCCGCCGCGATGGCTACCGCCGCGAGCAAACCTAGCAACAGCCAAACGGTCTTGCCGGCAGCCGACTCGGAGGGTGCGGGGACGGGCGTTGCGATCGGTTCCGCCGGCTCGATGATTGGAGGTGGTGGCGAAACCGAGACCGCAGGCGCGGGTTGCGGCGGATCGGCGGCCGGCGGAGCGGCAGCGGGCTCGATGGTCGGGGCCTGCTCCACGCGCGGATCCGGGCGCGGCGGCTGGGCCGGCTTGGCCGGAATGATCGCGGGGCGTGGGGCAGCCGCAGGCGTCACGGCAGGGGCAACGGAAATTGAGGTTGGCCGCGACGGCGGCGGACTGGGTTCTGGTGTCACCTGGATTGGCACTTCGACCGGAGATTCGATCACCGCAGCGGGCTCCGGGATGACCATCACTGGCGGAGGGGCCGCCTCGGGCGGCCGGCGCTTGGGCCGGGGCTGGAGGAGCGCATCGAGGGCGCCTCGCAACAATTGATCGCGGAGTTTCGGCGTGCCGGCCGGACGGCCGTCGGGCTTGCGCGGAGCAGGATAAGCCTGGGTCTCGATAGCGCCGGTGTCTCCGGCGGCCCCACCCTGGCTTTGCGCCGATGCGGGGCCAATCAGCACAAAAGCCGCAGCGAGCGTCGCCAATATGATTTTCATGGCTTCCCCCCAGGATCCGGCAGTAGCACGATTTCCTGCCCTTTTCGTTCGGCTGTCAAGCAGCGCTCTCGCAATCGGCTGCCAAGCGTTATGGGTGGCCACGATGACCCAGCCCGATCTTGCTTATTTCGATACCGGCGAGGGCCGTCGAATCGCCTATCGATCCCGATCCGGTTCCTCGCCGACATTGGTTTTCTTGCCCGGCTATGCGTCCGACATGGACGGCACCAAGGCGATTGCGCTGGATGTGTTCGCGGACGCGCGCGGGCTCGGCTTGCTGCGCTTCGATTATTCGGGGACCGGCGCCTCGGACGGCGATTTCGCCGAGGGAACTCTAGCGCGCTGGCTCGACGAAGCGCTGGCGCTGATCGACGCGCTGACCGACGGGCCGCTGATCTTGGTTGGCTCGTCAATGGGCGGCTGGCTGATGCTGCACGTCGCGCTCGCCCGGCCAGCGCGGATCGCGGCGCTGGTCGGCATCGCCGCCGCACCGGACTTCACCGACTGGGGCTATTCGCCGGATGACAAAGCGGCGCTGCTTCAGGCTGGCCGGATCGTCCTTACCGATCCCTCCGGCGGGGATCCGCAGGTCACGCATCGTGCCTTCTGGGAGAGCGGCGAGTCGCTGCGTGTGCTTGACGCACCGATTGCGATCGAGGCTCCGGTCCGGCTGATCCATGGCGAGGCTGACCGCGACGTCCCTATCGGCATCGCTTTGAAGCTCCTCGACCGCCTGCGTTCAGCCGATGTCCAGCTTCACCTGATCAAGGGGGCCGGACATCGCCTGTCCGAACCGCGCGACATCGAAGCGATTCTGCGCGCGGTCGACCATCTGCTGGAGCGTCCCTCATGATCCTCACCGCGATTCTCGCCGCAGCGCTTGTTGCCACATCGCCCGCGCCGGCACCCAAGCTCGCGGTGCCGGCGGAAGTGCTGAACTGCGGCTTGGACAAAGGCGCCGATTCGTCGATCTGCCGCGCTCTCGCCGCGCAAAAGGCCGGGCGCCCGGCCGATGCCGCCGCCGAGTTTGAAGGCGCCGCGGCGAGCGCGGGAGCCGATGACCCGCGCACTTCGCGGCTGCTCGCCGCGGCCGGCAACATGTGGATCGCGGCGGGACAGCCGGGCAAGGCGGCGGTGGCACTCGACCGTGCGCTGGCCGGCAAGGGGCTGTTCGCCGAGCAGCAGGGCGAGGCGCTGCTCGACCGCGCGCGTGCCGCCGAAGCGCAGGGCGACCTCAAGACCGCGCGCGTCAAATTGAAGCTGGCAGCGGAGAGCATCGCCGACGACCCCTTCTATTGGTATTTCTCAGCCGCGCTCGCGGTACGCGAAGCGGACGTGCCGACCGCCAAGCTCGCGATCGCCCGGGCGTTGACGCTCGCTCCTGCCGACCCGACGATCCTGTTCGAGGCTGGCCATGTCGCCAGCCTCGGTGGAGAGGATGCCAAGGCGCGCGAATATTGGATTCGCGCCGCCGCCGCCGATCCGAACGGCCCGTCGGGCAAGGCGGCACGCGAGGCGCTGGCGATGAGCCCCGCTCCGCTCACCGTCACCAATCAGATCGCGACGCGGCCCGATGGCGACGGTGAGGGCGGCGCCACACCGAAAAACTGACGGCGATCAGCCGGCGATGTCGTAATCGATAGTGGTCACGACGCGCACTTTCTGGAACGGCGAGCCGCTTCCGTCCGATCCATCTTCGCTGTCCGCTCCGTCGCGCGGGCCGACCGAGAAATAGCCCTGGCTGGCGGTGCGGATGGCGCCGACCTTGGCACCGCTGTCGCGAGCGAATTTGTCGGCATTGTCACGCGCCCGTTGGGTCGCTTCGGCGATCATCTGGGGCTTCAATTCGTTGAGCTTGGTATAATTGAAATTGAGGCTGCTTCCTTCGAGCTCGACGCCTTCCTTGAGAAGGTCGGCGAGTTGCTCGTTGGCCTTCACCGCCTTCATGATGTCCCGGGTTCGAAGCTCGAGCGACCGTTTGACAGTCACCCGCGTTTCCTCCTGCCGGTCGGCAAAGTTGGTCGGATGTTCGCGCGCGAAGCTGACGCCGCTGTCGCTGATTTCCGTCGGCCGAAAACCGGACTTTGCAAAGAAGTGGCGAACCGCCGCGCCTTGCTTCTCAACCCGTGCGTTGACCGGACCCAGCTCCTCACCTTCCTGCGAAAAGGTGATGGTCCAGGTCGCAAGATCCGCAGTGACGTCGCGCTCGGACACGCCGCGCACGGAAATCGACCGTTCGGCGCTTTTCGCCCGCCGCAAGCCATCGCCGAGCAAATAACCGCTTGCCACCAGAGAGGCCGAAATAATCCCCACCGCGCCGAACAATGCGGCGCGGTCGCCTTGAAATCGTTTCAACATGGAACGACACTCTAGGTTCGTCGTCTCTCAAGACGGCCACCGGACGGAATTGCCGGTCACGGACCGTCGACGAACCGTGCATATATAGCGATGAACGGAGTTAGACTGAAATGAAATTTCTCCATTCAATGCTGCGCGTGTCCGATCCGCAAGCCACTGTTGCATTTTTTCAACTGCTTGGGCTTGAGGAGCGCCGCCGTCATGAGGTGCCGCAAGGCCGCTACACGTTGATCTTCGTCGGCGTTCCCGGCGATCAGGGGGGCGAAGTCGAGCTGACCCATAATTGGGATGAGGCCGGCTATGGCGGCGGGCGGAATTTCGGCCATCTGGCCTATGAGGTCGATGATATCCATGGAACTTGCGCTCGGCTGATGGACAATGGGGTAACGATCAACCGCCCGCCGCGCGATGGGCGCATGGCGTTCGTCCGGACGCCCGATGCCATCTCGGTCGAACTCTTGCAGAAGGGCGAGGCGCTGAGCCCGGCCGAGCCGTGGCTTTCGATGCCCAACACGGGGGAATGGTAATGGTCGAAATAATCGCGGTCCCGGCGCTCGCCGACAACTATGTCTGGATGATCCATGATCCGGCCAGCGGGGAGACCGCCGCGGTCGATCCCTCGGTCGACCAGGGGGTGCTCGATGCGGCCGCGGCGCGTGGCTGGACGATCGGGCAAGTGCTCAACACCCACTGGCACCCCGACCATGTCGGAGGCAATCGCGGGATCAAGGCGGCGACGGGTTGCACAATCACCGCGCCGGCGGCGGAGGCAAAGCGCATCGCCGGCGTCGACCGCGGCGTTGCCGAGGGCGACCGGGTGACCGCCTGCGGTCTGGACGCAATAGTGTGGGAAATCCCCGCGCACACCGCCGGGCACATCGCTTACTATTTCGAGGCTGCCGGCATGATCTTCGTCGGCGACACCTTGTTCGCGATGGGCTGCGGGCGCCTGTTCGAAGGCACGCCTGAGCAGATGTTCGCCAACATGCAGCGGCTCGCCACCTTGCCTGAAGACGTCAAAGTCTATTGCGGGCACGAATATACCCTCGCCAACGCGCGCTGGGCGGTGACGGTCGAGCCCGACAACCAGGTCCTGGCAGAGCGCCTCGGCGAAGTTGAGCAAATGCGTTCCGACGGCCTCGTCACCTTGCCGACGTCGATCGGGCAGGAACGCGCCACCAACCCGTTCATGCGCGCCAGGGATGTCGCGCATTTCGCCGAATTGCGCGCCGCCAAAGACAGCTTCGGTTAATCCCAAAAGGTTAGACCCAAAAGGCGTTCCGCGCGTTATATGCGATGAGTCCTTGGAAAGGAGCCGTCACCATGCGTCCCGCCGCATTTTTAATCATTGCAGCCGCTGCTGCGACATGTGCCTCGTCCGCCGTCAGCGAACCGCGCACCGCCAAGGCCGAAGCCGAGCTGGCCAAGGCGCTCGCCGGAAAGGTCGCTGGGGCCCCGGTTCATTGCCTGCCGCCCCAGCGTACCAATGGCATGACGATCATCGACGATAATACGATCCTGTTCAGGCGGAACAGCAACCTCCTTTATCGCAACGATCCGCCGGGCGGCTGCTCGCCGCTGTCGCGCGGCCGCTTTGCGTTGGTCACCAAGACACCCGGCAGCAGTCTGTGCCAAGGCGACATCGCGCAGATCGTCGATACGGTCAGTCGGCTTCCCGCCGGCGCCTGCGCGCTTGGAGAATTCGTGCCCTATCGGACGGTGCGACACTAGCGCCGAGAGGACGAATCACGCCTTCAACAGGAGCTGCCATCATGCGCCCCGCCGCCATCATCCTGATTACTGCCGCCGCATCGGCTTGCGCCGCGTCTGCGGCGACCGGACCGCGCACAGCCAGAGCCGAAAGGGACCTTCAGAGGGAACTCGTCGGCAAGGTCGCCGGCGCACCGGTAAAGTGCCTGCCATCATATCGCAGCAATGACATGACGATCATCGACGATAATACCATCCTCTTCCGCGACGGGCGCAACCGCGTCTACCGCAACGACCCGCTCGGCGGGTGCAGCCCGATGGGCAGCGCCGGCTACACGCTCGTCTTCCGCCCGCTCAGCGGCCAGATGTGCCGCGGGGACATCGTCCAGGTCACCGATCTTCGGAGCAGGATGATCGCCGGAAGCTGCTCGCTAGGCGACTTCGTCCCCTATCAAGTCCCGGGAACCAAATCTTAGCGCCTGATCGCTCGACATTGGTCGCCGCACAGGCCATTGAACCCCTCGACGAGTAAGCGTTCGGGGGTGAGTATGAAGGCGTATGTGGTGGCCGGCCTGTTGGCCGCGCTCGGTTCGACGATCGCGATTGCGGCGAAATCCCCCGAAGAAAATCTTGCCAATGAGCTCGACGGCTGGGTCGCCGGTGAACCCGTTCAGTGCATCCCGTTGCGGCGGATCACCGCGTCGCACGCCATGGGCGACACGATGCTGTTCAAGGTTCGCTCATCAATCAAATACCGCACGCCCACGGTCGGCTGTCCGGCCCAGCGGGTCGGCATTACCTTGATGACTAATCCCGGCAGCACCAATTTGTGCAAGGGCGATGTCGTCGGCATGTGGGATCTGGCAAACGACATCCAGGAAGATTCGTGTCAGGTCGGCGAGTTCACCCCCTACACGCGCAAAAAAGACTAGCGCTTGTAGAGCGCGTCGAGCTGTTCGCCGTAAGCCGCGCGGATGACGTGGCGGCGGATCTTCATCGATGGAGTTAGCTGCTCGTTGTCGACCGTGAAGGGCGCATCGGCGAGAATGAAGCGGCGCACTTTCTCGATCACATTGAGATCGGCATTAACCCGATCGACCGCCTTCGACAGCATTTTCGCCAAATCCTCGCGGCCGGCATATTCAGCCTCGGGCACCAGCAGTGCGACGAGGTGCGGGCGGCGATCGCCGACGACCATCGCCTGGGCGATTTCGGGCTGGAGCGTCAGCATGCCTTCGACCCGCTGCGGCGCGACATTGTCGCCCTTGTCGTTGACGATGAGATCCTTCTTGCGGTCGGTGATGACGATCCGCCCGCGCTTGTCGAGATGGCCGACGTCGCCGGTCGCCAGCCAGCCGTCGATCAGCACCCGCGCGGTTTCTTCCGGGTTGCGCCAATAGCCGTGCATCACGCTTTCGGCGCGGACCATGATCTCGCCGTCTTCGGCGATGCGGACCTCGGTATTCTTCAATGGCGGGCCGACGGTTTCCATGGCGAGGCCCGCGCTCGGCCGGTTGCAGCTGATCACCGGCCCGGCCTCGGTCTGGCCGTACCCCTGGAGCAGAGGCAACCCGAGCGCATCGAAGAAGATGCCGACGTCGGGATTGAGCGGCGCGCCGCCGGAGACCATCGCTTTCATCCGCCCGCCGAACTTGGCGCGCACCCTCTTTCGCAACGTTGCCGACAAGAGCGCATTCATCGGCAGGTCCCACGGGGGGATCCGCCCTTTGACCTTCTTGGCGCCGATACTCAGCGCGCGGTGCAACAGATAATCCGAAAGCCCGCCTTTCTCGATCCCCTTGAGGATCCGCGCGCGCAGCATTTCGAACAGCCGCGGCACGACCACCATGATCGTCGGGCCGACTTCTTCGATGTTGGCGGCGAGCTTCTCGAGGCTTTCGGCGAAATAGATTTGCCCGCCGAGCGCGATCGGGAAATGCTGCCCGCCCGAATGCTCATAAGCGTGGCTGGCGGGAAGGAACGACAGGAACACCTCGTCGTCCCAACCGAAGTCATTGGCGATGATGTCGATGCAGCCCTCGGCATTGTGCAAGATCGCCCCGTGGTGCTGCTGGACACCCCGCGGCGCTCCGCCGGTGCCGCTGGTGTAGATCAGGCAGGCGAGGTCACCGCGCCCGACCGACGCGTTGCGCGCGGCGCAGGCAGCGACATCGCCGCCGCTGGCGATCAATTCATCCCAATGGTGGAAACGCGCGGCGTCGCTCGGCTGGCCGGTGCGGATATCCTCGATGCCGATGACGTCATGGCATTCGCTGCTGAACAGCACCGCGGGGATCAGCGTCTTGGCCAGTTTCTGGCTCGACACGATGACCGCCCGCGCACCGGAGTTGCCGAGGACATGGGTGTGATCGCGGACGGTATTGGTGGTGTAGGTCGGCACGGTGACACAGCCCGCGGCCATGATCGCGAGGTCGGCGATCAGCCATTCGGGGCGGTTCTCGCTGACCAGCATCACCCGGTCGCCGTGCTGGAGGCCGATCGCCTTCAGGCTTTCCGCCAGCGCCGCGACCTGGCGCGCCGCTTCGCTCCAGCTGATCGACCGCCACTCGCCCTCGTTCTTGCGCCACAGGAACGGCTTGTCGCCCTTTTGCGCCGCGCGCGTCAGGAACATCGTAACGAGGTTGGGGAAATGTTCGAGGCTCTGGGTGCGTTCGCTCATTCGGAAAACCGCCGTATGAAGTGCCGTCACTCCTTAGCCGATTGCGCCCTTCGCGCCAGCCGCGCGTTGCGCTATCCGCGCCTCAACCCATCCCAAGGTACGCCGACATGAATTTCCGCCGCCTGTTCGCCTGCCTGCTAGCGCTTGTGCTGATCGGCTGTGCGAGCCTTCCGCCCCCACTTGCCGCAGCCAAACCGCAACCCGCGTTCGTGATCGCCGCCAACCCGCTCGCGGCCAACGCCGGGCTGGAGGTTTTGCGGCGCGGCGGCAGCGCGGTCGATGCGGCGATCGCCGTGCAGGCGATGCTGTCGCTGGTCGAGCCGCAAAGCTCCGGCGTCGGCGGCGGCGCGTTCATGACTTACTATGACAGCGCCACGCGACAGGTCGAGGTCTATGACGGCCGCGAAGTCGCGCCGGCGCAGGCGACGCCATCAATGTTCCTCGACTCATCGGGCAAGCCATTGCCCTTCGACACGGCGGTGCTCAGCGGCCGGGCGACCGGCGTTCCCGGTGCGGTCAAGATGCTGGCCCTGGCCCATGAGGAGCATGGGAATTCGCCATGGAGCAGCCTGTTCGGCGGCGCGGAGCGTACCGCTTCGGAAGGCTTCATTGTAAGCCCCCGGCTCGAGCGGATGATCCACGCCGATTTCGCCGAGAACCATGCCCCCGACGTGATCGCCTATTTCTCCAAGCCGAACGGAACCTTGCTCAAGGCAGGCGACCGCCTGGTGAACACACCATACGCCGCCTTCCTTCGCCACCTCGCGAGCCAGGGGCCGGGCGCGCTCTATTCAGGAGAGACTGCCGCGCGGATTGTGGCCCGGACGAGGGCAGGACCGCTCAGCGGGTCGATGACCATGGCCGACCTCGCCAACTACCGCCCGGTCAAGCGCGCGGCGCTTTGCACTCCTTATCGCGTCTACATTGCTTGCGCACCGCCGCCGCCGTCGAGCGGAGTCGGGCTGTTGCAGCTGCTGATGATGCTCGAGCGAACCGACATCGCTTCGCGCGGACCTGGCGACCCGCAGGCATGGTTCCTGTTCGCCGAAGCCAGCCGCCTGATGTACGCGGACCGTGACCGCTATGTCGGCGACCCGGCCTTCATGAAGGTGCCGGTCGAAGGATTGCTGGATCCCAATTATGTCGCGTCCCGTTCGCGGCTGATCGGCGACCGAGCCGGGCCGCCGCCCTTGCCGGGTACGCCCGCCGGCGCCTTGGTCGCCGCTGCCGACACGAGCCTGGAGCCTACTGGCACCTCTCACTTCATCGTCCGCGATGCCGCCGGCAATGTCGTGTCAATGACCACTACGGTGGAATCGATCTTCGGGTCGGGCCGGATGGTCGACGGTTTCTTCCTCAACAACCAGATGACCGATTTCTCGTTCAGGCCAGTCGACGCAGAAGGACGGCCGGCAGCCAATGCGGTGGCGCCGGGCAAGCGCCCGCGCTCGTCGATGACCCCATTGATATTGCTCAATGGCGATCGAAGCTTCGCCGGCGCGTTCGGATCTGCCGGCGGCAATGCGATCCTGGCCTATGTCGCCAAATCGATGGTCGCCGCAATCGACTGGGGCCTGCCAGTGCAACAAGCGATAGCAGCACCGAACCTCGTCGCGCGCGGCGCCAACTTCAACGCCGAAGTGACCAAGTTTTCGCCGGAAATGCTGGCCGCGCTTGGCGAGCGTGGAATCCTGCTCAAGCCCGGCCAGGGCGAGGATTCGGGGGTCCAGGCGGTGATGATCCGCAATGGCGCGGTTGATGGCGGCGCCGATCCGCGACGCGAAGGCGTGGTCCTAACGCTGCCGCCTCAGCGCTAAGCCGCGTCGCTTCCCACCGCCTCGGACAGGCTTGCCATTCCGCTTGCGTGCAGGCGCTCGGCGAGCCCCTTCGCGATGCGCCGGGCCAACCCCGGGCCTTCGTAGACCAGCGCGCTGTATAGCTGGACCAGGCTGGCTCCGGCGCGAATGCGTTCCCACGCGTCATCGGCGGTTGCAATGCCGCCGGTCGCGATCAGAGGGATAGTGCCGCCGCTTGCAGCACGAAATGCGCGCAATGCCTCGAGCGCAAGAGGCTTGAGCGGCGCTCCCGAAAGTCCTCCCGCCTCGCCGGCAAAGCTCGACTTGAGCGGCGGCCGCGAAAGCGTCGTGTTGGCGACAATCAGCGCATCGATCCGATGATCGATTGCCGCGCGTACGATCCGCGCAGGATCGTCCGGGGCGAGATCGGGCGCGATCTTGAGAAACACCGGCGGCCCGCCCGTCATGCGCGCTTCGCGCACCGCGTTGAGTAAGTCCCCCAGCGCCGCTTCATCCTGCAACCCGCGCAGTCCGGGCGTGTTCGGCGAGCTTATGTTGATCGTCAGATAATCGGCCACGCTGCTCATCGCCCGCACGCCTGCGGCATAATCGGCGATGCGGTCGGGACTATCCTTGTTGGCGCCGACGTTGACCCCAACAATCCGGCCCCGTTCGCGCCGCTTCAATCGCTGGAGCGCGGCCATTTGTCCGGCATTGTTGAATCCCATGCGGTTGATCACCGCCAGGTCCTCGGCCAGCCGGAACAAGCGCGGCTTTGGATTTCCCGCCTGGGGCAATGGTGTCACTGTACCCACCTCGACGAAGCCGAACCCCAGCCCGAGCATCGCGGCGGGGACCTCGGCATCCTTGTCGAATCCGGCAGCCAGCCCGATCGGCGAGGGGAAGCGCAGGCCGGCGACTTCAATTGCCAGCGAGTCCGGAAAATCCGCACGCCGCCCCGACATCAGCTTTAGTGCATTGATCGTTGCGCGGTGCGCCGCCTCGGCCTCGAGCGCGAAGATCAATGGGCGAAGCAGGCGGTACATGGTGACGCCTATGCCATCGCCTCATTCGACCGTCATGCTGATCTTTTCTTCCACGGCCGCCGCCCTCGCCGCTTGGTTGCCGATTTCCCGAGCATTTGCATTTCCCACAGATCGTTGCGGCTGAAATGCAGCAGGGGGCGCAGTGCTGTGAGGCCCGCGCGGCCGATATTCACTTCCAGCACGCGCAGCCGTTCGAAGCGGGCACGGTCATCTTCGTCCGGTTCACCGCGCTCGCCTTCTCCACGCGCCAGCATGAGCCGCTCGGCGCGCAGGACGATCTCAGTATGCAAGCGGATATAGTCGAACACTTCCTGGCGCAGGCCCTCGTTGAACTTGTCGGCAATCGCGCAAACCGCCTGGCCGATTTCGCTGCGCGCGAAATCGCCGTCTTCGAGGTCCTCGAGAAGCTCCTCATGGACCTTATTGTCGGCCATCATCCATTTCCGAGCCGCGCCTTCGCCGATCGACAGTACCGCGAACAGCGACAAGGGGACGATGGTGAAGGCGAGGAACATCAGCTGCAGCGGATGGTCGACGAACATGTTGAAGCCGCCATGCATGACCACCGCGGCGGCCAGGCCGGGAACGAACAGCCACGGCTTGAACCGATATTGCGCCGCCTTGGCTTCGGCCTGCTCGTCGGTCATCTCGTGCGACACCACCGCGAACAAGGCGGTCGCGCCGCCGTGCATCACCGCGGTGCCGAGCCCGCGGACCATCCACAGGCCTATGCCGGAGCCTGGATCGAGGGTGAGCAGATAGGCGTTTTCGACGATCGAGAATCCGGCGCCGATGGTGAAGCCTATGATCGCCGCATCGATCTTGAAGCCGATCTTGTTGCGCGCGAACAGCAATATGATCGGGCTCGCCTTGAGCAATTCCTCGACCGCAGGCGCGACGAACTGGCTGTAGGTCGCGAACGGGAGCGATGTCGCGGTGAACAGCGCGCCATTGGCAACATAGGCCACCCCGGCGATCATCCCGCCGACCGTCAAATAAGCGAGGAATTGGGGGAGGCGGACGAGGTTGAACGCTTCGAACCGGTCGAACAATGCCAGCAGCAGCAGCGCCGGTAGCAGCGCGATGGCGATATTCAGGAGCAACAGGGACTGCATTGCGATTCCCAGTCTACATGATCTTGAGCGAGATCAGGGTTTCCCTGCCGTGGTAATGCCCGTCGCGGAAGCCCGCCGCGCCGCCGATTGAGAAGGTGATCGGCAGTCGCGACATTGCGGTGAAGTTCCAGTCGAGCTGCCCGCCTGCGGTCTGATAAGTGTACGACGGGACCACGCCGCCATCGACCGCCAATATGCCGGTGAACAAGGCCGGCCGCACCGAACTCAGGAAGAAGCTGCCGACGCCGATATCGCGGAATCGAACAGGGGGAAGGTTCAGTTCAACCACCGCCTTGGCATAATGCCGCGCGCTGATTTCGCCGATTTCGAAGCCGGGGAAGCTGTCTTCCTCGCGGTAACGTTTGACCTCGCGATTATCGACGTAGTTGTTGCCGAATGAGCCGAGGAAGAAATTGCCGAGCGAGCTGTCTTTCTTGCCCGATGCGGTCGCCGCCGCAGTGTACAGCCACAGCGACGAATTGCGCCACGGCAGCGGCACGCCATAATCAAATCCGGCGGTCAGTTTGGGGAATAGGTTGCCAAGCGCGTAATCGGCTCCGGCGACGATCCGCGCGCGCATGCCTTTTTCATGGTCGACAGAACCCAATGAACGCGTCGTGTTGGTATATTTGAGGCCAATCTGGGTCGATACCAGCTGGCGGAATCCGGTGTTGACGTTCTGTTGTGTCGGCAGTTGCTCCAGCCCGCTGAAATAGGCTGCATCGGCGAATAATGTCAGCTCGCGCGGTACATCGTAGACCAGAACGTTTTCATAGCCGACGATCCATGCGTCGCCCTTGCGGCTGCGCTCGACCGGCCCAAACAAATCGTAGAAATCGGCGTTGTTGTGCTTGTAGCGGAAGCGCCAGTTGAGCGTCTTATATTCCAGGGCGACGTGCAGCCGCTCCTTGGCCGGGACGACCTTGCTGGGCGAGTAAGACACCGTCGCCATCAGCTGGTTGAACTGCAGCGGGTCTTCGAAAATGAAGTGCCAGCCGGCGCCGACTTCGCCCTTGTAGCCCTCGACCACCGGATACATCGCACCCAGCTTGATCGCTTTCATCGGCACATATTTGCCGCGCTCGGTGATCAGGCTGTCGAGCGGGACTTTCGACGGCGAACCGACGCCCCAACTCTTGACGATCGGGTGCCTGGCAGCGATTTCCGCGCCAAGGAATTTGATCGCGCCCAAATCCTCGACCGGCTTGGGATCGAAGCGCACCGGCTGGAACCCCTCACCGGCGAATTCAAAGGCGAGCATCGATCCGTCGGCTTGCGGCATCGGGCGGAACAACCCGGTCGATGAATTGCTCATCGCCTCATATTTTTGCGTGGCGATATCGAACCGATAGATGTTCGACACGCCGGTGTAATAAGAGCTGCCGAACAAATAGCGGCCGTCGGGCGAGAAGACGAAGCCTTCGGGCGTTGACGTGCCCATTGTCAGCTTGGCGATCGGCGTCGGCATATTGCCCGATCCGTCGAAATCCGTCGCGCGGAAGACCTGGACCGACTGCTCGCCGTTGATCTCGCCAACCGACATCGACAGCATCGACCCGTCGGGCGAGACGTCGAGATCGAACGGGTTGGTGCCATAATCGAAGGTGTGGACCTGGCTCCACGAGCGATAGGGCGCCGGCACGTGCACCAGCGTCACGAAGCCATTGAGGTGACGCAGGCCCCACAGGGACTTGTCGGTGCGGCTGAAAACGATGTCGCCGATCCGCGCGTCTTTCAGAACCTGGTGCTTCTTGCCCGATCGGGTGTCGATTTCGACGACGTCGCGGTATGCGTAATTGTCGGTCGTGTACCACGCCTTGGCGCTGTCGGGATCGTAGGCCAGCGAAGTGACCTTGTAGAGCATCTGCCCCTTGATGTCGGTCAAGTGGCGGATCTTGCCGCTGTCGAGCGACAGGCTGCCGACATGGCCGATTACGCCGGGGTAGCGGAATGCGCCGATCAGCGAGTTGGTCCCCGGATCATAATAGCTGCGCGACACCGAACCGAGGCCGCCGGCGGTGAGACGCGTCACCGGGGTCAGCGGATAGGCCTGGACCGCCGCCAGATTGGCCTTCTGGAAATCCTTTTCCCAGGCGATCCAATCGTCCCAGGCCCGGTCCATCGGCTTGCCGAACACGTGTCGGAACTGGCTGAGGTAATAGGCCTTGCTGCCCTCGTCGCGGCGCAGCCACTCGATCAATTTTTCGGGCGAGTAATTGAGCGCCAGATAGCTCATGAAGCGGGTGCCGTAGAGATATTCGTTGACCCCGACCTGAAAGTCGACCGACACGCCTTCCGATTCCAGCCCGACCGGATTGTAGAAGCGGGCATCGTCGCGGACCTTGGCTCGCCACACCATTTCGTCATAGGCGCCCTGGCCGCGGCCGAAGCCGCCGGCCATCCAGGTTTCCATGAACACCGCGCTGCCTTCCAAATACCAGCGCGGAACGCTGACCCGCGGTGTCGTCAGATAGGAATAGAGAATCGATTCGGGATGTTCCTGGATCGGCATCGGCTTGCCGCCGAAAAATTTGCGCATGCCGGCGTCGGTGTGGTTCCACACGTCCATCGTCGCGACGTGGACCAGCTCATGGTTCATCAAGGTGAAGAAGCGCTCGCCCGGGCTGAACGTCTCGAACGACAGGCTCAACGGCGCGACGTCGAGCAGGATGGCGTTGTTGGGCGACGATCGCGCCGCGGCGTTGCCGTAGTCGGAAAAATCCTTGAGCAGGATCGTGGTCCTGTCCCACGGCGTCCAGTTGAACAATTTGCGCTCGAACGGCAGCGCGTTGTGGAAGCTGCGCGCGATGTACGGCGTCAAATAGGTTTGCATCGGATCGAAATAGAGCAGGCGGAGGTCCTGCGTTTCGAGCGTCGTCAGGTCGATCCCGCCGGGCATTCCGCGGACATTCTTCGGCGCCGGCGGCTCGGGCGCGGGCGGTACATTGGTCGGTGTCGTATCGCTTTCCGGCGGCGGGACGACCAGCGGCGCCGGCTCGACGATCTGCGGCGGTTGATCGGGCGGCGGCGACTCGGGGATATTGGTCGGCTGGGCCTCGGCGCGGCCCGGAACAGTGAGCGCGAGGCCGGCCAGAGCGGTCGACGCGCACAGCAACACAACACGCCTACGCGCCCCCATATTCCCCCCTTAAGCAACTCAGGCAGACCCGCCGCTCACTCCCCGAAGGTCAGCGGCGGGCCACCCGCCCTCTATTGCTGCTGCTGCATCCGTTGGCTGAACGCCGCGCTGTTGAGCAGTGCGCCGAACTTGGCATTGGTCGCCAGCGATTGGAAGCTGGCCTGGTGCGACAAAGCATCGAACGCCTGAGCATTATTAGCCAGCACCGAAACCGCCTGGGCATTGTTGGCCAGAGCTTCGAATGCCCTCGGCTGGGCAGCCATCTGCGCAAACGCCTGGCTGTTGTTGGC
>Ga0193709_1000362_pt1 | contig 16747 bp, 12 predicted proteins | sample H3c2metaG_FD_160571 | JGI IMG/M metagenome (GOLD analysis project Ga0193709, IMG submission 160571) | Soil microbial communities from a riparian zone of the East river system, Colorado, United States - H3c2 | ecosystem: Environmental > Terrestrial > Soil > Riparian zone | place: USA: East River... | reverse complement strand
CGTAGCAATGCCTGCCAAGGGCGCTTGCACTGGGGGAGTTGACCGTCGGTGCCAGGGGGCCTAGGCTAGGTCAGGCTGAATCCCATTTTCACGGCAAGATGTACGAACTCCACAATCTGGGCTGGAACAGCTTCCAGCAGCTCTGCCTGACGATTGCGCGTGAAATCCTCGGTCAGACAGTCGAGTCCTTCCTGGATTCCGCCGATGGCGGCCGGGACGGCGCGTTTGCCGGCACATGGAATCCGACCGGGCAGGAGGCGCTGGCGGGGCGCTTCGTCATCCAGTGCAAGTTCACCAATAGAAGCGCTCATGTGCTGCGGCCCTCCGACGTGGCCGACGAGATCAAGAAGGTTAAGAAGCTCGTAGCGAAAGGCCTCTGCCATTCATACGTCCTGATGACGAATGCTGGCCTCTCGGGCACGCACGGCGAGGACCTTGAAGCGGCTTTTCGGAAGGCGGGCGTTCAACACGTCGTGATACTTGGGTCAACGTGGATCGAGCAGCAGATTCGCGACAAGACGCAGCTCCGAATGCTCGTGCCGCGCGTGTATGGATTGGGCGACCTCAGCAAGATTCTAGACGACCGCGCCTACAAGCAGGCGCGCGTTATCTTGGAATCGATGCGCGACGACCTCGCCAAAGTCGTCGTGACGGCCTCCTATCAGAAGGCCGCCACTGCGTTGGACAAACACGGGTTCGTGCTGCTTGTCGGCGAGCCTGCGGCGGGCAAGACCACGATAGCCTCCATGCTGGCAATGGCCGCCGTCGACAAGTGGGGCGCCCTGATGTTGAAGCTCGACGACCCCGGCAAGGTTGCCGATCGGTGGGACCCGGACGAGCCTTCGCAGTTTTTCTGGGTTGATGACGCGTTCGGCGTCCAGCAATACGAGGATTTTCTCGTCAACGGCTGGAATCATGTGCTGCCGCAGATCAAGACGATGCTTCGCAAGGGCGCGAAAATCGTCATGACCTCGCGCGACTACATTTACAACAGCGCGCGCAAAGACCTGAAGGAGAGTGCGTTTCCGTTGCTCAAGGAAAGTCAAGTTGTCATCGACGTTCATGACCTGTCGCTTGAGGAAAAGCAGCAGATTCTCTACAACCACATGAAGCTCGGACGACAGCGGCACGATTTCCGCAGCGCGGTGAAGCCGCACCTCGAGGCAGTGGCGGCGCATGAGCGATTCGTGCCTGAGACGGCCCGTCGCCTGGGTGACCCGATTTTCACGCAGGGGCTCTATATCGGCAGGTACTCGCTCGAACAATTTGTCGAAAAGCGCGAGCAGCTCCTGCGCGAAGTGCTGCAGGGCCTCGACCGTCACAACAAGGCGGCGCTAGCGCTGATTTACATGCGTAACGACAGCCTCGAAAGCCCGATCACGCTCGAGGCCTCCGAGCACGAAGCGCTCCAGCGACTGGGCAGCGACCTCGGCAATTGCATCAACGCGCTCGAAGCGCTCAATGGAAGCCTTGTACTGCACTCGCAGGCGAGCGGTACGGCCGTGTGGCGCTTCAAGCACCCCACCATTGGCGACGCTTACGCGTCGATCCTCGTCGAGAACCCGGAACTCCTCGGCGTCTACATCCAGGGCAGCGCGCCGGAAAACTCGTCGAACAGGTCACCTGCGGGGACGTTGGCATCGAGCGCGCCGTTATTGTGCCGAACGCGCTGTTCCCACTTGTGCTCGCGCGTCTACGCGAATTTCCCAAGAGCACCGCCTACAAATCAGGGTTCCTAGCGTCTTGGGGTGGCAAGAGAGCGCTTCACGGATTTCTGGCGCGCCGGTGCTCCAAGGAATTCCTCGAACTCTACATAAAGGACACTCCGGACTTACTGGAGCGCATCTCGAAGCCTGGCCTCATGCTCAGCGCCATGTCTGAAGTCGGCCTCGTCGCCCGCTTTCATAAGCTCGGCCTACTGCCGGAAGAGCACAGGAAGAAATTCGTCGAGACGGTCAGTGCGTACGCTGTTGATGGGCATGACCTATCGGGGATGAGCAGCAAGACCATCCGCAGCGTATTCGAGGGCCGCGAGTTCGAGGCACTCAAAGCGCGCGTGCGCACAGAGCTCCTGCCGCGGCTCGATGAGGTGCGGCGGAACGTGGAATCGAACCACCGCGGAGAGGATCCGCCCGAAGAGCACATGTCAACGCTCATGGAATCGTTCGAGACCTTGAAGGAACAATTCGGCGACGACACAGATTCGGTACGTATCGTCGACCGCGAAACGCGCCTCGCGAACGAGTGGATTGGCGAGAACACGCCCGAAGAGCCGAAGCGCAAATCCCGAAAACTGGGAAAAGTCGAGACCGCGGATAGGCCGAAGGGCGCCCGGAGCATTTTCGACGACATCGATGAGGGGAATTCGGCAATATGAACTCTCTGCGCGAATGCCTGGGCGTGCTCGGCTGTTCGAGGTCTGCATATCGCCACACGCCTGCCTGGTCAAACGTCTTTGCCCACCTCTGTCGAGAAACCTCGCGAAGTGGGAAAACACTTAAGGTTTCGGCGTCGGTGGCTGGGACTTTTCGTGAGTCTTGTTGCAGATTGTCATCGGCGGATGGGTGTGAAGGTCCAACTTCGACAAAACGTCGGGGAGAACTACGTTCAAGAGTGTGTCCGCAATCTCAATACTGCGCGTCGCCATTTCTTCATCGACAGTCTCCCCTCGATGAACCACTCCATTTCGGGCCTCTTGAACGATTTTGATTTCCTGCCACAACGTCTGACTGGAATTAGGTCGCTTGAGGGTGCTCAGCTCGAATGAACTAAATTCCGAAACGATTCCCGCGAGCAGTTTCTGAAACCGGTCCATTCCCGTTTGATTCGTACTCTGCTCGACAACCAATAAGGCAAGGTCTTCAATGTGAACCAAACCTGAAATCAACGGTTTGAGCAGAACGCTCTTAATGACGAGTTCGGTTGAAGTCGCCCCGAACACGACCGCCGCGCGAGGGTATGTCGGCATAAGAGTGCGTGCGTAGTTGAGCGCGTCGAGCGCAGGGACAGCTAAATTGGGATGTTCAACGTAGAAAGATTGAAGGCGCTCAGACGTAAACACCCGAACGGCTTCTTCGTAGTTGTCCTCGAAGAACTCCCGGGCGAACTCAGCGGCGTTGTCGCGTACCCACTCGCGGGCTTGCTTTTCAAGATGTTCCTCTCCTGCAGCTTCTTGCTCCGCTTCCCACCTGGCTTCGTCTTCCCAGTCGTCGTCTCTCACAGCGTCTCTCCGTCAAAAGCACGATCGACGTCCCTACAAGAGCTTCGCTCACTGCATTGGGGGACTCACGGTCGCCAGGAGATGGTCGCAGGTGGTGCCCACCGCGTCCAAGTACTTTTCTCCGCTCTGTGCTCACGATGCACCACAAATGCGGAGTGAAAACAAAATCGCGATGCGGAGGAAAGAAGATGAAAACTCCGCGCACCTCACCTGCCGGCTTCCGTGGCATGTGTGGCATATCAGCGTGCCAGAAGTTTCCGTGCGGGCAAAGAAGTACCATGCGTTGTGCCCTGCTATCTGGGCCACGGTGTGAATTGAGGAGCGGACAATTTCTGGTCGGGAGAGACGTCGTGCCCTCGCTGACTTGTTCCCGGAAACTGATCTCGGTTGGGCGGAAGCGCTTAAGACAGGCTGGAATCGGAGAATTGTGAACAGCTTAGGGTGTTGACGCAATAGGGGCACGGCCCGGGCGATGATCCTGGTCAGCGGTTTCGGACGGAAAGGCACGTTCGAGTAGGAGGTCTTTTACCGTGTCCTGAACGGTGCGTGGAAATCGGTCTGCGTATTTTCTGAGTTTCGGAATGGATAGAAAACTCAGTTGGAATTCGTCCAGCGGCGTGGGCAATCCTTCCTGGCGATTCAAATAAATCCAATCGAGAAGTGCCTTTTCTGGCTCCGCGATGAGGTACTTGTTGTAGCGGGTCGATTTGTCGTCATAGCCCCAATACAAATCGGGAGAAATCTTGCGGTAGACAATGTTTGCAGATTTGCTGTGGTAGGACTGAGAGTGCGCAGGGCTGACACAAGTGAGCGCGGACGGACTCTGGTTGATAATACCTTTTTCAACCAATGCGGATTCAAGCGAGATATATGATTTAGGACGAATGTTGTTGACAAGGTCTTGGGGCGAGAACTGCTGATTCACGTGATTGATATAGAGCTTTGAGGAGACGCGTTCAACCAATCCTTTTTGTTCATAGCGTCGCAAGCTGTTTCGGACTACTGGCTCCGAGCGCTTGTATTTGCGAGACAGTTCCTCCAACCGCAGGACACAGTTGCTTCTCGCCTCATTGGTCAAAATCGTTGTCCAGTTCATCGCTGAACCTCCGCGAGCCATTCCGAGAATACAGTTCGGACGGAACTTCTAACGGACTCAAAGTCATCTTTTGCCAGATCTTCAAATAAAGAGAGCGGCAGTACAGGCCGTAGCTCCACTGTGCAGAGTTTTGCTGTGACAGCTTGAATCCGTTCCTCGATCGATTCCTTGTCGAATTCTTTCATTGCGATGAAATCCTCGAGGTGAGGCCGGAACGCCTTGTCCAAAGTTGCGCCACGGGAAAGCAGGAGGTGGATATCAAACGCATCCCTTGCTTTGACGTGACGGCGGTTCAGAAAAGTCTCGCATTTTTGATAGAGGAGGTAGTTTGCGTTAGGTGCGAGGACGCTTTTCTCGGAACTTTCGGCAATCGTGTGTTTTACGATCTGACTCTTTAGGACATTTCCTCCGATTGTGGTCAGATCAATGCTGAAAAGCGGTTTTTGATTGGCGAGCACCCATTGTTTTGCGAGCGCGTTTGTGGCCACGTCTTCTCGGAATTCAAGTTGCCCGAGGCCAAGAGTTTCAGCGAGAGGTTGTATGGCCGCGCGGACGACCTGTTGGATTTCTTTCGGGTCAGGCAGTCGACCAGGAGAAGCGAGGAGGTCCAGGTCCCGAGACAAACGGGGGCTGTCGTGGAATAGCACCAGGGTGACCCCTCCAAACAGAATGAAGTGATCCGGGAATGAATTGAAGAGTGCCGCCGCGCTTTCTTCGATAAGGACGAGAATCTGGGCATCCAACTCCTGTATGCCCCTCTCGCGATACCTATCGAGTCTTTGTTGCAAGTTCATCGGAAACTATTCTACCATGACAGGGAGTTCTAGCCGATTCAAAATACATTTATAGTTGTATAAAGCATCATATATGGTGCGTTTATAGCTTATGTATTTAAAGATTTAATATATTAGCTTATTATATGTCTAGATGTAAGTAAGTACTTTACATCGGCACAAAGCGTGGTAAAATGCCTATATGGCCTCCCCTTCGCTGTTCGACAATCGCCCGGTTCATCCCGGCAAGATTTTGCGCCAAATGATGGAAAGCAAGGGTTGGACACAGGAAGAACTCGCGGCCGTTACAGGATGCAGTCGGCAGACGCTCTATTCCATCCTTTCGGGCAAGAGCAATGTCAGCGCGGAAATGGCTGTCAAATTATCTGCCGCATTTGGGAATCCGGCCGAAGAATGGCTGAAGTGGGACACTCTATATCGATTGTCGATTGCCGAAACGGACGCGACCAATGTCGAGAAAATGGCGCGATATTATGAAATAGCACCTATACGAGAGATGGTCAGACGCGGCTGGATCAAGAACACGAACGAGCCCTCGGAACTGGAAACGGAACTTAAGAAGTTCTTTAGCGCCGAATCGTTGGACGTGGATCTCGCGTTTCCGGTGGCCGCGATGCGAACAATTCATCTACCTTATTTGAATCCGGCTGAGCGGGCTTGGTGTTTCCGGGCGCGGCAACTTGCGGCGTCGCTGCTTGTCGCACCATTCGTGCAGAACAAGCTGAACCAATTGGAACAGAAGTTGCGACAACTCGCTGCCTACCCCAAAGAGGCAAGAAACCTTTCGAAGGTATTTGCTGAATACGGAATTCGATTTGTGGTCATCGAGCCGATTCCCAACGTGAAGATTGACGGAGCAGCATTCTGGATCGATTCCGAGCCATGCATCGCTCTTTCATTGCGCCACGATCGAATCGACGGTTTCTGGTTCACGGTGATGCACGAGTTTGCGCACATTCGAAACGGCGACGCTTTTTCGTTTGATACCGATTTGATCGATGGCTTAAAGGGGATCGCCGTGATGTTGGTGGAGAGCGAAGCAGAACGTCTCGCGAACGAGCATGCAGCATCATCCTTGGTTCCGAAAGCGGAACTCGAGTCTTTTATCCGCCGCGTTGGTCCTTATTACTCACGCGACCGAGTCGTGCAGTTTGCACACAAAGTTAAAATTCATCCAGGAATTGTCATTGGCCAACTCCAACACAGAAACGAACTGGGTTATAGCGCTCTTCGAGACATGCTGGTAAAAATCAGAGAAGTGGTTACAACCACAGCTCTGACGGATGGATGGAATCAGAATCTAGCTCCAAGTTCGTATGAGGTAGAAAAGTGATCGAAACAACAACTGTGACGCAACGCCGCGGTAACCGAAAAATGTTGTATCTGTTCGAGCAGTATAAAGCGGCTCATCCTGGCGAGGGGAACGAAATCAAGCCTCATCTGGTCGCTCCCTGGGCCATTACGCAAGGGCTCTGGAAACGTCCGCCAATGGAAGCCGAAGAAGTACTCCGCCGACTTTTGTCGCGCGCGCTCAGGAATGAGTACATTGTCGATCCGCAGGGGCGTGAAGTTCGGAAGCACCATCCGGTTATCTCAGAAGTTAAAACGGCCGAGGGAATTAAGAAGCAGTCAACCTGGTACACGATTTTCGATGCGCCGCCTGAAAAGATGCGCGCATCTCTCCAGTTGCGGAGGAGAGCGGCACTTGCGGACGTAATGCAATTGAAATTTGATTTTGACTCATACAATGAGAACAACCGGCACTCAAGTACGCTGGCTCCGATGGACTTTGACTTTAACAAGGACATCGACGAGTTGAGTCAGCCCGTGACGTATCCCAACGAAGCTCCGAACGAAGGCGCTGATGACGACGAAACCGAGGAGGATCTTGTCCTTTAAGATTGGTCGCCATGGCGCTGTCACAGCACCATCACGGAGTTCAGCTTTGGTCGCACCTGAGATTTAATCGAGAGAGCTTAAACCTTTAGAATTTGTAGCCCAATGAGGAGCCCAAGTAAGGGAGAAAGTTGCTCATCTATCCGACGCCGATTCAACGCTTTAGATTGATTTTCTCGACGTCCGTACGTTGATTCGGGACCAGGAGGTCGAAGGTTCAAATCCTTTCGCCCCGACCATTTCCTCCCGGTCCAATAATTTACAGACACACATATATTCGCTGACCGCCTGGTCTCGTTCGGCCATTACCTCGCGGAAATTCAATTTAGGTTTGAAGATTTGAACGACCAACCACGCTATGGTGCGGATCATAAGCCCGAAAAGCGCCAGCCCGATGGCCAGCACCAGAATGTCTTGCGGCGCGTCATGCAGACGGTGTTTCCTCGAGTTTATCGTCGGCTTGACTTTGTCAAGCGTATCGATCTAGACTAATCATCTAGATTGGAGGAGGTTGGAATTATGCGTACCGTTGGACTGTTCGAGGCCAAGCAGAAACTCTCGGAACTCGTGCAACGCGCCCGAGAGGGGGAGAAGATTGGCATTACTCGACGTGGCGAACTGACAGCTGTCCTGGTTCCCGCCGCTCCCGAAACCAGCTTGAGAGATGTTTTTCAGGATATCGAAAGGATTCGAAAACGCGTCAAGCTGACCCGAGGCGTGGACGTTAAGGAACTAATAGAGGAGGGCCGGACTTGAATGGTTTTGTCCTGGATGCTTCCGTTGCACTTCGCTGGTTTCTCGACCACCCTATGCCGCCTTTTGCCAACCGGGTAAAGCAGCACCTTCTTAAGGGTGCTAGAGCTGTCGTTCCCGCGCTGTGGCATCTTGAGATGAGCAATGGTCTGGTAGTCGCGCAGCGGCGATCCATTTTAACCGCCGCAGATGTTGACCAAGCGGTGATCGACTTAGAACAGTTTGTCGCTCAGGCCGTCGACACAGAAACCGGTGTCGTTTCCGCTCGCCAGTCTTTGGGAACAGCGCGAGCCTTTCAGCTATCGGCTTATGACGCGGTCTACCTGGATCTTGCGCGGAGTCAGAGGTTGATGCTGGCAACGCTTGACGATCGGCTCCGCGCTGCGGCAACACAAGCTGGGGTCTCGCTCCTTCGCTAAAGGGAAACTGATTCGTGGTTGCACAGTCAGTTGCACAATTTTGGCCGAACAAGAGCTGGCTAACTCGAACAAAGACCATCCGAGAAGATCCGAATGACAAGACGCTGTAATCGGGAACCTGTCAAAACACGTACTTCCCGATTTTCTTGTTATCATGCAATGGCTGCTGGAATCGGACTTGTCCAAACTTGTCCAACAGAGAGCGGCCCGAAAAACGATAAGTGACGCCAGGACAGCGACTTAGGTGATTTTGTCCACTGGTTCGGGACCAGGAGGTCGAAGGTTCAAATCCTTTCGCCCCGACCACTCCAAACCTTCCCCTTCATTGGTTAAGCAACGTTCTTCGTTTCAACCTTCGCTTCGTTTTGTGGATCATCGTGGACCAACTGGAAGCCCAGACCTACGCGTTCAGCCCACCTCTGGCAGAACGTAACATCATCTCTGAGCGTTGAGTATAGGTCTCCGGCTTCTTCCGCTGCGCGTCCCATCCAAAAGCGCTCGAGGTGTCTCAGAGCACCACTCTTCCTGAGCCATGTCAGCCGGAAACGCCGAAAAGCATGGAAGCCCACCGGACGTGCCTGGTACAGCAGCAGGAGAACATTTCGTTGCTGCAAAGGCCTGTCCCGTGAAGTCGCAAATTATGTGACGCGCGAGGCAGTCCTTTCGTTTCCCGATAACTCCCTCAAGTCCTTTCCCGCTTTGCAAGTACACTTGATATGATGTGCGCCACGAAGCTAGTCCTTGGGGTTGCATTCTAAATGGCGGATTCCCAGTCGCTGCTCGGACAAACTGTTTCGCACTATCGCATCCTGGAAAAATTGGGGGGCGGCGGAATGGGCGTGGTCTACAAAGCCGAAGACACACGCCTCAAGCGCTTTGTTGCCCTGAAATTTCTGCCCGATGAATTTGCCAAAGACTCTCAGGCATTGGCGCGATTCCAGCGCGAAGCGCAAGCCGCTTCCGCATTGAACCATCCCAACATCTGCACCATCTACGACATCGGCGAGCATGATTCGCGCGCATTCATTGCCATGGAATTTCTCGATGGCAACACGCTGAAACATGTAATTCACGGGCGCCCGATGGAGCTCGATCGTATTCTGGAAATCGCCATCGAGGTGGCGGATGCGCTGGACGCCGCTCACGCCGAAGTTATCGTTCATCGCGACATCAAGCCAGCAAATATTTTTATTACCAAGCGCGGCCACGCCAAGATTCTCGATTTTGGACTTGCCAAGGTGAAAGTTTCTGGCTCGCCCAGTGGAATGACCGACGCCGGCGACACCCTCGCTGAGGAGCATCTCACCAGCCCCGGAACATCGCTCGGAACAGTTTCTTACATGTCACCGGAGCAGGTTCTTGGCAGGGAATTGGACGCGCGGACAGATCTGTTTTCCTTCGGCATCGTGTGTTACGAGATGGCTTCCGGTGTTTTGCCGTTTCCCGGCGACACCTCCGGTTCAATTTTTGATGCGGTGCTCCACAAGCCGCCGGTTGCGCTCGCGCGACTCAACAGCCAGGTTCCCGGCGACCTTGAACGCATCATCAACAAAGCTCTCGATAAGGATCCCCGCCTCCGCTACCAACACGCCGCAGAGATGCGCGCCGATTTTCAGCGCCTGAAGCGTGACACCGAGACCAGCCGCTCGGTCGTATTTTCCGGCGCGCCCACACAACGCGATTCCGGCGCAACCGCTCAGCCATCCTCCTCAAACGCAATGTCCGCGCCCAGCGTCGCCGCCGCTTCTGATTCGCAAATTGCTGTGGGCCTTCTGACGCGCCATAAGAAAGCGTTTTTAGCGGCAGCGGCCGTCGTCATTCTGGCGACTGCCGCACTTGGCTTCGGCGCCCATCGCTGGCTAGCGCCGCATTCCGGTTCTTCCATCGATTCGCTCGCGGTGCTTCCGTTTGCCAACGTCACCGCTGATCCAAACACCGAGTACCTGAGCGACGGCTTGACCGAAAGTCTCATCAGCAGTCTCTCGCAGCTGCCGAACCTAACGGTGCGCCCGCGCAGCTCGGTGTTTCGTTACAAGTCCAAAGATGTGGACTTGCAGAAAACTGCGACCGAGCTGAACGTCGGCGCCATCGTGACCGGCCGCGTCACGCAGCACAATGACGCATTATTAGTCAGCGTCGAATTGACCGACGTGCGCACCAATCGCAATCTCTGGAGCGAACAGTACAACCGCAAGCTCTCCGATACGCTTGCCGTTCAGCGCGAAGTAGCCGCTGAAATCTCATCGCGCTTGCGCGAACGCCTTTCCGGAGAAGAAAAAGCCAAGCTCACTCAGGAAGGCACGTCGGATCCGGAAGCCTATCAATTGTTTCTCAAAGGTCAGTTCTATTTCGCCAAGCGGACGCCCGACGGCCTGGCCAAGGCACGCGACTACTTCACGCAGGCAGCTGTCCGGGATCCGCAGTACGCTCAAGCCTACGTCGGCAGTGCGAATTATTGGGCTGTCGTCAGTGAATACGCACCCATCCCGAAGAGTGAGTGCATGCCCAAGCTGAAGGAAGCCGCGGAAAAAGCTCTGAGTTTGAACGAAAAACTTCCCGAGGTACATGAAGCGCTATCGCAGTATTACATCTCGGAATGGAAATGGGCCGATTGGGAGCGCGAGCACCGCCGCGCTCTGGAACTCGATCCGAACTTTGCCAATGCCCATCATTGGTTCGGCTTGGAACTTTCCTGGATCGGCCGCTCCGATGAGGCCATCACGCATTCGCGTCGCGCTGTCGAACTCGATCCTTTGAACCTGAAATTTAATGACAACCTCGGCCAGGTTCTGCTGAACGCGCGGCATGATGATGAAGGGCTTGCTCAGTTAAACAAAACTATCGAGATGGATCCGAACTTCGCCGGGACCTATGGAGATCTTTCTACTCTGTATCGCTACCAAGGCCACTATGACCTGTGGCTCGACGCTCTGAAAAAGAACGCTACGCTCAATGACAGTCAGGAAGATCTGGCTCTGGTAAACGAAGTTCAGCCCATTTACAAACAATCTGGCTATAAAGCGGCCGTGAATCGCATCATCGAACTGTACAAAAAGCGCAGGGAACATTCCTATATCGATCCGGGTTTCATCGCGGAGGAGTACGCATTCTTGGGCGACAAGGACCACGCGTTGGAATGGCTGGAGAAGGCGTATCAGGAAAAAAGCGATGAAATGGCTAGCCTGCGCATCCGCCGCTGTTACGACTTCATGCGTTCGGATCCCCGTTACAAAGATCTCGAGCGCCGCGTCGGCTATACCTGGTAGTTGCCCGCTTCCCGCCGAATCAAGCAGAAACCCCGCCAGGCAATACACTACATTCCATTCCCATTCTCTGGTAAAACTCTCGAATTGAAAATGGCTGGGGTGTAGCCGCTCGCGGCCGGAATCCTGCGATCGCAGAATCAGTATGTCGACCTAAGCGGGCAAGTTTCGTTTCCTGCGATTACTCTCACAAGTTTGCGTCTCGCATTGGGGCGTCATCGCGAGCAAACTCTAGTCCTGCGAAACTTGGTCCTTCGCTCATAAGAAATTCCTCTAGTCCGGGCCGGTTGCCTGTGAGCTTCTCGAAGTCGCGTTCCACCACGACCACAACGGCGTAATCGTGAAGGAGGACCGTTGCGGCCCTTCAGCCAGGGCGCGGGGGTAACACAACGTACCGATCACATAGGTAACAGCCTCGTTCGAGCGGAAACGCGAACGAGCCGGCATTCAGACGGTCACAATCGGAAGGTGGGGAAAGGCTGCACGATATAGGCGATGGTCCATGGTGAGAAGGCGGAATCCGTTTTCGACCGCATGAGCTCCGATTAGGAAATCAGCGAGTATACGCCGCCGGCCGGAACCGGCCTGTTTTCGACGGCGGTGAACATAAAGTTGGAATGCATGCCCAGCGGTGCGCCACACGGCTTCGCCTAGATTCCAATCAACGGAAATTCCTGTTTTCTTACAGAATGAATCAAGAAAGGCTTCGTTTCGGGATGGAGCGGCCAGAAGTTCCGCGAAGACCGGCGCCGCAATCACAAGGCCGCCACGTCCAAAAGCGTCGTCGAGAGCCGAACGCGCCAGCGTGTTCAGGGAATCATCCTCGTTCCAGAGGGCCACGAGGATGTTGCTGTCAATCGCGGTGGTCATTGCCCGCGCAGTTCACGCACCCATTGCACGACGGCCTTTCTGCCGCGACCAATGCCATGGCTCCCGATACCTCGATATTTTTCAAAGGGGCTCTTAGTTCGCACGGGTCGGACGCGAACTGAGCTGCCTTCTTTTTCAAAGAGCAGCTTGTCGCCAGGGCGAACGCCCAGAGCGCGGCGAATTTCATGAGGCACTGTGATCTGTCCCTTGCTCGTAATTCTTGCCTGTTTCTGCACGGCCAATCCTCCTTTCCTTACTCTATCACTTTGCTCCTTACTTGCGGGAATGCAAAGTCATCCGTGTCAAAACAGGTGATATCGCGGTGCGTCTCGACTCCAATCAGCAAAGTTCTAGCAGACCTTCGGTTTGTGTACCATGTGGACCAACTGAGGGCAGGTTTTGAGAGCCATACGGGTCGTAAGTGCGACACCTGCAAGGCTTTAGAATTTTCGACTCTCTGGTTCGGGACCAGGAGGTCGAAGGTTCAAATCCTTTCGCCCCGACCATTTCCTCCCTTTACTTTCATCGGGTCAACAGCGAAGGTTTTAGCGAGTGAGGGCGTGGCTAACCTCCCCCAGCATCTTGCTCTCAACAGAGCCATGAACAGGCAGCGGCAAACAACGAAATGAAGTCTCTCGCTGCGCGTGGCTTGTCGTCCAAACAGCTGGTACTTGAAGTCCTCTAAACTGATTCTGGAGTCGGAGGAACCAATCAATTCGTATATCTTCGTGTTTTCGCTGACCGTTCAGTTGAATTTAATCCCAAAAGGAATCAAGAACTAGAAAGAGACCGCGTAATCGGAAAAGTGCCGATCCCGCGATTCTCAATGCCCGGTAACCCGTTTGCCGGACGGTTGCTAGTTTTCTCCGATTAGCAAGAGGCTATGGGTTGATGTTGCACCAAGTATGTGTTCTGTTGCGTTTCGCCGCTTGTCCGGTTCGATTCCACGAGACTTACGGACGCTTCGAAGCCCTCTATTAATAAAGGAACATCAAGCAGGCAAAAAGTAAGGAAAAACTTTCAGCTCTTAGGGGCGTGGCCGTCCGCACGTTGTTGTGGATGCCGCCAGGAGGGGGCACCTTCGCGCAAGGGGGCGTTCGTGGCGAGAGACCACAGAGCAAATGGGAGTAACGGCCCAACGCGCCGTTAGCGGCTTGCCCACTATCGAGTGAGTCGCCTTGCGGTTTTCAATCGAATGGAGCTCGAGCAGTGCTCGCAAGTAAACCCAGGCTCGATTCAGTTTGCCGAGTGGACCGTCTCCGCGGACATCAGCAAGAAGCTGCATTGGCCTGTGGAACGCGAGCAGGTTAGCTTGCCTCTCCGGGGGAGTTTGACCTCCGTGGCGTCGGGAAATGAATTGCTGAATGGCGCCGCTTGCAAATCGCTCGCGAAGGGACGCAGGGACTCATCGCCGGAAATAAACTTGACCTCCCCAACTTTCGCGCCGGGCGCGAGTAAGACCCAAAACTCTGCGATGCCATCGGCGTCGTGCGAATTTTTCACTTTGATCGTATGGCTTTGTGCGAGTCTTTCGAGGGCTCCTTCGGTTACGTGTGGAAAGGTGGAGTCGCCGCCGAGAAGAGTTACGATGCGGGACTTGGTCTCTGGCATCGGGCCAGGGGACGCCAGGGCCATCGCATACATCTGGATGGCATCCTGTTTGCGGTTCTCGTTTTCGTAGATTTGTGCGAGGTGATCTCCAATTTCGCCGATGCTCGTGAGCTGCCAGGCGCTGTTCACATATTTTTCGGCATCGGTGATTTGTTCTTGCTGAAAATGGATCCAGCCTAACGTATCCCAATAGGCGGCTAGGGTGGCAGGAAGCTGCGCATCCTCGTTCGAGAGATTTTTGAGCGAAATCTCCTTCAACTGTTCCGCCGTCAGCGAGATCGCTGATTCCGCGTACTTCTGAGCCTGGCTCAGCGCGATTTTGTCGAGAGCCATTTCGTAGGCCACCGCATTCCATCGGGCTGGCGTTGGCTCGAGCTCGACAGAGCGGCTTAACGCCTCCGCGGCTTTATCCGGATGGCCTGTCTTTGCATAAGCTCGGCCCAAGTTGAATTGCACGGCCGGATTCTCTGGCGCTGCCGTCGCGGCTGCATCGAGAACCGGAATGGCCTTGTCGAATTGGCCGAGGAGCACATAAACGCGGCCCAGATTCTCATGCGCCCAGGGGTCTTTTGGATTGAGCTCGATCTCCTTCTCATATTCCGGGATGGATTCACTGTACTTTTTTTGGCCTTCCAAGGCCTGGCCGAGATTGTTATGCGCGTATCTCGCGGTGGAAACGAGGTCGAGTGCTTTGCGCTCCGCGGCTTCCGCTTTGTCGTAGCGCTTTAAATTGTTGTAGGTCCATCCGAGTGCGTTCCAAGCATCGATGTACATGGGATCCTTGGCTACCGCTTGTTCGTAAAGCTGCGCACTGGTCACATAGTCTCGATTTGTTCCAGCTCTTTGGCCTGCGTCGTAGAGAGGCTTGGAGGGGCTGACGGCGGGCGTAACGAACACATTTCCGGGGGCGAAAGTCAGCGCGGAAACAAAGTTTGGCGCAGGCGGGGACGCCTCCTCCACTGTCGAGAGCAACATGAGACACTCCTTGGCGTAGATCGAACAGCTCAGAGATCCCTTGAGCAGGATGCGAGTGGGAGTGGCGTCGGGAAACGACAGAAGGAATTTCGTGGCGGCGATGGAGGCGGTGGTGTTGCGAAGTTCTTCGGAGCCGCTAAGAAAGACAACATGGTCCACTTTGGCTCCGTTGGTTAGGGAGATCACGAAATCCGCGTGGCTGGCTTCAGCCCGAAGCTTTGTAGAAAGGTGAACGTCGAGAGAGCGCATGTCAACCAGGGCGACCTGGCCATCGGTCGAGTGATAGCCCGTGGAAGAAGCTCCCGCTTTCGGAGCAGGGCTAAGGTAGGGCTGCAGCCGCTTCATGGCTTCCGTGAGGCGGTCACTCAATTTGGGATCCTGAGTCGTAGGGGAATTATTAGCAACTGCTTTCGCGATGTTGCAAATGGAGGCAGCCTTCTGCGTTTTGCGTTGTTTTTCGTAAACTTCAACGAGATGCTCTCCGCTTACTGCGGTTTGATCAAGCTGCCAGGACGCTAGCAGATATTTCTCCGCGGCGGCGAACTCGCCCATGCGAAATTTGATCCAGCCGAGCGTGTCCCAGTCTGCTGCGAGTTGTGCCATCAGCGCAAAATCATAGGGTTTCGTATTGTCTGGGGAGATATCCATGGTCTCTGAAGCGACAGTTGAGACCGCGCGAGTAGAAAAAGAAAGCGCGTCGCTCAGGCCCGCGTTGGCCTCGGCAAGAGCATAAGCTACAGAATTTAGCTGCGAGGGAGCAGGGTCGGCACCGAGCCCCTTTTTATATTCGAGAACCGCCTTCTCGGAGTCTGCGACTGCGAGATAAGCCTGGCCGAGAGTCAGATGAAGTTCCTGCGAGCCATCTGGGTTCTTGGCCAGGGATTTCTCGAGAAGAGTGACGGCGTCCTTGGGCCGGCCCACTTTGCAATAAGCCTCGCTGAGAGCTTGCACTGCTTGTTGGTTGTCGGGATTGTGCGCAAGGGATTTTTCGAGGACTGGGATGGCGTCTTCAAGTTTGCCAGGCAGCAAGCCGAGAAGATTGGGACCGCCGGAGCGGAGTAGAGAGAGATCACCGACGAGAATGTAACGCCGGGAGGTCTCATCAACCGTTGTGGAGAGGCTACTGAATCTGGCGCGCCCCGCCCCGGGAACTTCGTGAAGAAGAGTTCTAAAGTGGAGCGTGCCGTGAAGAGTGCTCTTCTCGACATGGAACTTTGCGGAATATTCGGCGAAATCCGTTTTCTCTTCGACATTTTTGGGAAGAAGAGGAGAAAAGTTGGTTGGAAACTTCATAGTGGAATCATAAGTGACATCTTGAAGAGCGCCCAAAGGAAGGGGGTCCTTGGAAAGCTTTTCTTCCTCATTGAGAGTTCGGAGGAAAACCGGCGGACTCAGAAGGGTAACACGGTGGTCTTTCCAGTCCGGATAGTCCGTACGGTGATAGGAAAAGCTCATCCAGAAAGCCTGCGAAGTGTCTTCGGGTTGAGCTACGGACACATCGCTCACTGTGCCTCCGAAGCCCATGTTGGAGACAATGTTCTGAGTCAATTCCTGCCAGCGATTTTCGGGAGTGGCCCGGTAGGCGAGGCGCAGCATGAGTTCCCCATCGCCACGATCCTCAATGCGAATCTTGCCATCGAGGGTGCCATTTGTATCAATAGAAGATTCAAGGTGAGCGCGCTCATAGGATGCGAATGGAGGATCCGCGGGAGTCGTTACGAGGTGGGCCGGGGAGGACGCAGGGATCACGAGCGCTTGACGATCCCGGATGTTTTGCACCAGCAGGCCAAACGGCGCGACCTCCGGAGTGGTGTCGAGAAAGAGGAAAGAGTCGCCGCGAGGAATAGCAG
>Ga0193709_1000361_pt1 | contig 16764 bp, 17 predicted proteins | sample H3c2metaG_FD_160571 | JGI IMG/M metagenome (GOLD analysis project Ga0193709, IMG submission 160571) | Soil microbial communities from a riparian zone of the East river system, Colorado, United States - H3c2 | ecosystem: Environmental > Terrestrial > Soil > Riparian zone | place: USA: East River... | reverse complement strand
GCACGCTGACCGTCGAAGCGGAGTGGCGATCCCACCGTCGGGACTTCGCCCAGCTGGCCGCCACTTAGAGTCCGCACGGCTCCGCGATGCACGGCCTGTGGATCAGCGAGCGCCTGACTGATCCGGTTGATCGGACCAGCCGGAATCCCGGCTTCTTCCAGCGCGGCGAGCCAATGCGAAGCGGGCTTGGTCGCGATAATCTGCCGGATCGACTGGACCAAGGGTGCGCGGTTGGCGATCCGCGCCGCATTGGTCGCGAACACTGGGTTGGTGGCCCATTCGGGTGACCCAAGGATCTCTGCAAGGCGAGCGAACTGGCGGTCGTTTCCGACGGCAATGATGATGGGCTGATCGGCGGCGGCAAACGGCTGGTACGGCACGAGATTGGGGTGGCTGTTGCCTTGGCGCACGGGATCTTCGCCGCTGACCAGGAAGTTCGAGGCCTGGTTGGCCAGCATGGCGAGCTGCGAGTCGAGCAAGGCCATGTCGATATGGGTGCCCTCTCCCGATTGCTCACGGCGATAGAGCGCCGCGAGGATCGCATTGGAGCAATATAGGCCAGTGAACAGGTCGGCGATCGCCACCCCGGCGCGAAGCGGACTGCCCCCCGGCTCGCCGTCGGGCAGGCCGGTGACGCTCATCATCCCGCCCATACCCTGGATAATATAGTCATAACCGGCGCGGTCGGCGTAAGGGCCGTCCTGACCAAAGCCGGTGATCGAGGCGACGATCAGCCGAGGATTTTCTGCGCGGAGGGAGGCCGCGCCGAGGCCGAATTTCGCTAATCCGCCAACTTTGAAATTTTCGACCACGACGTCGCTCTTGGCGGCGAGCTTGCGGACCAGGTCGGCACCTTCAGGCCGAGCGAAGTCGATCGCCGCGGAACGCTTGCCGCGGTTGGCGGCGAGGAAATAGGCTGCAACCTTCTCGTCGCCATGTTCGTGCCACGGAGGCCCCCAGTGGCGCGTGTCGTCGCCAACCTCTGGCCGCTCGATCTTGATCACGTCGGCGCCCATATCGGCGAGCAATTGGGTGCACCACGGGCCGGCCAGCACCCGGCTTAGGTCAAGGACGCGAATACCCTGAAGGGGACGATTCACGCCCGCCGCCGCCAAGGCCTACGGTCGGCCAGAACCGCCTTCGCTGCATTATGGCCGGGAGCGCCGGTCACGCCGCCGCCCGGATGCGCGCCCGATCCGCAGAGATACAGCCCGGCGAGCGGCATGCGATAATCGGCGGCGCCGATCATCGGGCGAGCGCTGAACAATTGGTCCAGTCCCATTTTGCCGTGGAAAATGTCGCCGCCGATCAGACCAAAGCGCCTTTCCAAGTCGAGCGGCGAATGGATCTGACGCCCGAGCACCGACTTGGCGAAGCCCGGAGCGTGCGCATCGACCGTCGCGATGACCATGTCGGCGGCTTTCTCGCGCTCGTCGTCCCAGCTGCGGCCATCGGGGAGCGCGTAGCGGAAATGCTGGCAGAACAGGCTCGCGACATGCTTGCCCTTGGGCGCGAGACTGTCGTCGAGCGTCGACGGTATCAGCATTTCTATGATCGGCTTTTGCGACCAGCCGGTGAGCTTCGCGTCGACGAATGCGCGGTCCATATAATCGAGGCTCGGTGCCATGATGATGCCCGAGGTCAGATGGTCGCCCTTGCCTTTGAACACAGGGAAATCGGGCAGCTTCGACAATGCGACGTTCATCCGGAAGGTCGCGCTTTCGCAGGCCCAATTGGCCATGTGGCGCTCGGCTTTGTCGGCCATTGCCCCCTTGGGAACGAGCCGGTCGAACAATAGCCGCGGATTGACCCCGGCGATCGTATTCATGGCGCGCCACGCCTTACCCCCGGCAACTACACCTGCCGCTCTTCCGCGCTCGACGATCACTTCCTCGACCGGCGTGTTGAGCAAGATATCGACCCCGGCCTCTCGCGCCGCGCGCGCCATCGCCTGGGTGATCGATCCCATTCCGCCGATCGCATGACCCCACGCTCCCGGAACACCGGCGGCTTCGCCGAACAGATGGTGGAGCAGGACGTAGGCCGTGCCCGGCGTGTAAGGAGACGCAAAATTGCCGACCACGCCGTCGAACCCGAACATGGCCTTGGTGAGATCGCCCTTGAAATGGCGGTCCAAAATGTCGCCGGCACTCTTGGTCGCATATTCGTGCACCGTGCGGATTTCGTCGGTGCTGAGGCCGGCAAGCTGGCGGCCCATCCGGAGCAAGGTCGGCAGGCCGGCGATTCCCGCCCCAGCTTCGGGCGGCGCATGGAGCAGCCATTTCTGGATGAGCGGGACAACCGTCTCGAGTTCGGCGAGGTAGCGATCGTAGCCCTCGCCGTCGCCAGCATGGTGGCGGACGATCTCGGACCTCGTCAGTCCACCGCGGCCGCCGAGAAGATAGTCGCCGTCGCCAGGCAGGAAATTGTCGATCTTGCGCAGTACGACTTTCAGCCCGTGGCGCTGAAGTTCCATGTCGCGGATGATCTTGGGCTGCAGCAGGCTGACGGTATAGGCGGCCGCCGAATTGCGATAGCCGGGAAGAAATTCGTCGGTCACTGCCGCGCCGCCGACGTTGCCCGCCGCCTCAAGCACCGCGACCTTCATGCCCTTCTTGGCGAGGTAATAAGCGCAGGTCAGGCCGTTGTGGCCGGCGCCGATGACAATCGCGTCGTGGCTCATCGCATCAGCACCAATTCTTCGGCCATGGTCGGGTGCAGCGCGATGACTGCGTCAAAGTCCGACTTCTTCAATTTGGCTTTGACCGCAATCGCCGCCGCCTGGAGGATTTCGGGAGCATCGGGGCCGATCATGTGGACGCCGACGACCACGTCGGTCGCTTCGTCGACAACCAATTTATAGAGCGAGCGCTCGTTGCGCCCGGCCAACACATTTTTCATCGGCCGGAAGTCCGAGGTGAAGGTCTTGACCGACCCCAGCTTGTTGCGCGCCTGTCCTTCGGTCAGGCCAACGCCGGCGATCGGCGGATGGCTGAAGACAGCGTGCGGGATGCAGTTGTAATCGACCTGGTGCGGAATATTGCCAAATTGCGTGTCGGCGAACGCCTGACCCTCGCGGATCGCCACCGGGGTTAGCTGCACGCGATCGGTGACGTCGCCGACCGCGAAGATCGTTGGTGCCGAGCTGCGGCTGTCGGCGTCGACCTTGACCTCGCCATGCTCGCCCAGTTCGACACCGACGACGTCGCAGCCAAGGCCCTCGGTATTGGGATGACGGCCAACCGCGAACAAGACCTCATCGGCTTCCATGTCGTCGCAGCCGGTCATCGAGAGCTTGAGGCTGCCGTCGTCGCGCCTTTCGATCTTTTCGAACATTGCGTTGAACCGGAAGTCGATCCCCTTGGCGAGAGAGATTTGCAACAGCCGGTCGCGCATCTGCTCGTCATAGCCGCGCAGCAGCGTATCGGTGCGATTGACCAGGGTCACACGGCTGCCGAACTGGTGGAAAATTCCAGCGAATTCATTGGCGATGTAGCCACCGCCGGCGATGACGATCCGCTTGGGCAATTCTTCAAGGTGGAACACGTCGTTGGAGCTGATCGCATGCTCGATCCCCTCGATGGTGGGCATCAGCGGCCGCGCGCCGGTGGCGATCAGGATCTTCGTTGCATTGAGTGACTTGCCCGACGCCAATTGGACAGAGTTCGGACCGGTGATGGTCGCGCGTTCCTTGAAAATCGTGACGCCGTGACTCTCCAGCGTGGCGGTGTATGCACCCTCCAGCCTGCCGACTTCGGCGAGCACATTGTCGCGCAGCACCGGCCAGTCGAACCGCATGGTCGGCACGTCCCAGCCAAACATCGCAGCGTCGTTGAGGTCCTCCGCGAAATGCGCGCCGTAAACGAGCAATTTCTTCGGAACGCAGCCGCGGATGACGCAGGTTCCGCCGATCTTATACTCCTCGACGACCGCAACCTTCGCGCCATGACCCGCGGCAATGCGCGCCGCGCGCACCCCCCCGGACCCGCCACCGATCACCACCAGGTCAAAGTCGTTGCGGCTCAAACCCCTGCCCTTTCAATCAATGCACGGGTCGACTCGTCGAACCCCTTCCGGCTCTCCGGATCGCCGAGCGCGCGCGCGATTTGCTTGCCCAGCTCGACTCCGAACTGGTCGAATGGGTTGATGCCGAGCAGTACCGCGTTGGAAAATGTGCGATGCTCGTAAAAAGCGATCAGCGCACCCAGAGTGCGCGGGTCGAGGCGGTCAAGCAGAAGCGTGCTCGACGGCCGGTTGCCCGGGTCGGCGCGCGCCGGGTCGTCGCTTTGGTGCCCCGTCATCAACGCCGCGCCCTGCGCGAAGGCGTTGAGCAGCAATTGGCGATGATGCTCGGGATCCTGCCCGTCGTCGCCCGCGATCACCGCGACGAATTCGAGCGGCACGATATGTGTTCCCTGGTGAAGCAATTGGAACACCGCATGCTGCGCGTCGGTGCCGACCCCGCCCCAGGTCACCGGCGCGCTCGGACGGCCAAGCGGCTTGCCGTCGACGGTGACCGACTTGCCGTTCGATTCCATTTCGAGCTGCTGGAGATAGGGCGGAAGCATCCGCAACCGCTCGTCATAAGCGAAGACGCCGCGGGTCTCGCATCTCATATTCTGCGTGTAGAGAAGGTCGGCAAAAGCAGCGAGCAGGGGCGCGTTGGCGCGCGGCTCAGCTAGCCGGAAATGGCGGTCCATTTCGGCGGCGCCTTCCAGCAATTCCTCGAACGCGGTCCAGCCTAGCGCCAGTGCGACCGGGAACCCTACCGAGGACCACAGGGAATAGCGCCCGCCAACGCCCTCGCTGAACGGCAGTATCCGTGTTTCATCGACGCCAAATTCGACCGCCGCCTGCGGATTGGCCGTGACAGCGATGATCCGCCCATAGGGATCCTCGACGCCGGCCTCGCTCATCCATTCGATCGCTGCGTGGACGTTGGCCAGCGTCTCGTAAGTGGTGAAAGTCTTCGACGCCGCGACGATCAGCGTAGTCGCCGGATCGAGCACTTCGACCGCCTCATCGAAGGCCTGCCCGTCGATGTTCGATAACATGCTGACCAGATAGCGGTCGCTGTCGCGGCCGAGCGCGTCGACCAACAAATCCGGCCCCAGAGCGGAGCCGCCGATACCAACGTGAAGCACAGCATCAACCTCGCCGAACGCGCCCGCCTCGATCGCGTCGATGAGGGAGCGCATCCGGGCATGACGCTCAGCGGCCAGCGCGACGGCTTGCGGAGCGCCCTGGCCGCGCTCGGCCACATGCTCGGCCGGGCGGCCTTCGGTAACATTGACGATTTCGCCGGCAAACAGCGCTTCGCGCGCCGCCACGAAGCCACTCGCTTCGGCCAGCTCGACGAAATGGCCGATCAGCGCGACATCGAGATGGGTCTTCGACCAGTCGAAATGGATCCCCGCGACGTCGAGCGTCATCCGCGCCAGACGATCGGGTTCTGCGTGGAACAGCTCATCGAGGCGTGCGAGCTTGTGCGTCTCGATCGGCTTCCAGTCGCGACTGTTGGGGGGACGGGTCATGGGCGGCCCTCATAATAAGGCGAGAGACAAAAGCCATCCCAAGCTTGACCTCGCCGCGATGAGGCCGAAAGAGCGGCGCCGATGACCGACACCGCCCCGACCAAGACTAGCGCCGCTCCGAAACAACGCGAATCGGTCGGCAGCTGGCTTCGTTTCTTTCTGACCTTCGCGTTGCTGGCTTGGATTTTGCGCAGCCTGATCGTCGCGCCGTTCAGCATCCCGTCGGGCTCGATGCTGCCCAATTTGCTGATCGGCGACTATGTGATGGTCGCCAAATGGCCCTACGGTTACTCGCGCTACAGCTTCCCATGGGGGATTCCCAAATTCGAGGGGCGGATCCTGGGCGGCCTGCCCAAGCGGGGCGATGTCGTCGTGTTCAAGCTGCCCGGCAATGAGGGCGTCGACTTCATCAAGCGCGTGATCGGGCTCCCCGGCGACACGATTGAAGTGCGCGGCGGGATGCTGGTTCTCAACGGCAAGGCGGCCCCACGCGAGCGGGTCCCCGATTTCGCGATCCCGATTTCCCCCAACAGCCCGTGCCGCGTGGTCGGCGATGCCCTGCCGATGGTGGTCAGCGACGGCGCCGGCGGGCAAGCCTGCCGCTATCCGACCTATCGCGAAACGCTTCCCGGCGGCCGATCCGAGCTGGTCCTCGACCAAGTGGACGTCCCGCGCGCCGACGATTTCGGCCCGGTCACGGTTCCGGCAGGCCATTTGTTCCTGATGGGCGATAATCGCGATGACAGTCTCGACAGCCGATTCGGGGTGACCGAAGGCGGCATCGGCTTCGTGCCCGTCGAAAATCTGGTCGGCCGCGCCTTGGTCATATTCTGGTCGACCGACGGCAGCGCCTCCTACTGGTTGCCGTGGACCTGGTTCTCGGCGCTGCGCGGCGATCGTATCGGCCACCGCGCCCAGTCATGAGCGCAATCGCCGATTTCGTGCGGAATACGCTCGGGCATGAGCCCAAGGATGCTTCGCTGTTCGAGCGGGCGTTCAGCCATTCGAGCGCGGGCCGCGACAGTTATGAACGGCTGGAATTCCTCGGCGACCGCGTCCTCGGGCTGGTCGTCGCGCGCTGGCTCTACGAGCGCTTCCCGCTCGAGCCGGAGGGCAAGATGTCGCGGCGCTACAACGCCTTGGTTGCGCGCGAGACTTGCGGGTTGATTGGCCGTGATATCGCAGTCCCGGCATTCATCCGGCTGGCCAAGCACGCCCGCGACGACGGCGCGACGATGAGCGACAATGTCATCGGCGATGTCGTCGAGGCGCTGATCGGTGCGCTTATGCTCGATGGCGGCCTCGACCCCGCCGACCGCTTCATTCGCCGCGCCTGGGCAGCGTATCTCGATACCCAAACCGGCGCCCCGCAGCACCCCAAATCAGCGCTTCAAGAGCTCGCCGCGGCGCGCGGATTCAAGACTCCCGAATATGAGCTGGTGAGCCGCACCGGCGCGCACCACGCCCCACGCTTCGTCGTTCGTGTCTCGATTCCCCGCACGGGCGTCGCCGAAGCCGACGGCAGCACCAAGCAGGAAGCCGAAACCGCCGCCGCCGCTGCCTTATTGGAACAACTGACATGACCGAGAAGACCCAACGTTGCGGCCTGGTCGCGGTGGTCGGCGCCCCCAACGCCGGCAAATCGACTTTGGTCAACGCTTTGGTCGGGCAGAAGGTCGCGATCGTCAGCCCTAAGGCGCAGACCACGCGTGCCCGTCTGATGGGCATCGCGATTGAGGGCGACGCACAATTATTGCTGGTCGACACGCCGGGGATTTTCGAACCGCACCGGCGCCTTGATCGGGCGATGGTCGCCGCCGCCTGGGCCGGAACCGAGGGTGCCGATCGCACCCTCCTCATCATCGACGCCGCGGCCAAGGTCGGTGCGCGGTTGGAAGCGATGCTGGATGTCTTGGAGAATCACCGCGAGCCGCTGCTTCTGGTGCTCAACAAGACCGATATCGCCAAGAAAGAGAAATTGCTCGAATTCGCCGAAACCCTGTCGCTACGGCTGAAGCCCGAGGCGGTGTTCATGGTCTCGGCGACCACAGGCGACGGGATCGCCGACCTGAAGCGCGCCCTCGCCGCTTCGGTGCCCGAATGCCCGTGGCATTTCCCCGACGACCAGCTGAGCGATGCCACCGACCGCATGGTCGCGGCGGAAATGACCCGCGAGCAGCTCTACCTCCAGCTTCACGCCGAGCTGCCTTATTCCTCCGCGGTCGAGACCGAGAAATGGGAAGACCGCAAGGACGGATCGACCGTCATCCACCAGCAGATCCTGGTCGAGCGCGACAGCCAGAAAGCGATTGTCGTGGGCAAGGGCGGGTCGCGGCTCAAAGCGATCGGCCAGGCCGCGCGCGAGGCGATCGGCGAGCACCTCGGCCGCAAGGTTCACCTGTTCCTGCACGTCAAGGTCAACCCCAAATGGGACGAAGACCGCAGCCTCTACCGCGATATCGGGCTGGATTGGGCCGACTGAAACAGCCCCTTCTCGCGCACTCCCGCGGCGCGCAACGCCGCGACCATTTCGTCCGCTGCGCCTTCGGGTAGCCCCCGCCGCGGAATGACAATGAAGAATTGAGAATCGCGGTAGAGCAGCAGGCTCTTCTTCGACGCCATCCAGCGGAAGAAGCGGTCCCAGCGATATTCCGAATTGCTTATCTCGGTCTCGAAGCGGATCGCCTGGTCATCCCAGTTGATTCGGATCGCGGTACGCATGGCCTCGCCCTGCCGGAAGGCGCGCCGGACGATCCAGTCGCGGGCGATCCAATCCCAGGCAAGAAAGAACAGGGCCAGCCCAAGGCAAAGCCAGAAGGCCGTGTCCTCCATGATCGGCACGCCAGCCCAGAGGTCGAGCAGCGGGAAGAGAAATGCGACGCCCAGCAGCACCCAGCTAAGCTTCCCGAAGACGCGGCCAGTGTGAGCGCGAACCGCATCGACATGGTCTTGCGCGATCAACTCAAAGGTCGTGTTGCCGCTCATGCGGTCACCTCCTCCACCCACGCCGGCACCAGTTCCGCCGCGCGGCCCATGCGGCTCTCGTCGAAAAACAGACTGCCCTGGCTCGGTTCCAGATTAATCTCCAGCGTCTCGGCGCCGTGATAGCGCGCGGTCTGGACGAAGCCGGCGGCGGGATAGACTGCGCCTGAAGTGCCGATCGACACGAACAGGTCGCAGCTCGCCAAGGCGCTTTCGATCCGTTCCATCTCATAGGGCATCTCACCGAACCATACGATGTCCGGTCGGACGCGCCCAACGGCCTGGCACGAAGGGCAGGCAGCCCCCTCACCCATCGGCCCGGCCCAGGCGAAACGCTCGTCGCATCCCCTGCACCAGCCACGCAGCAGTTCGCCATGCATATGCAGCAACCGCCGCGAGCCGGCGCGCTCATGGAGGTCATCGACATTCTGCGTGATCAGCAGCAATTCGCCCGGCCATTTCTCATCGAGCCGCGCTAGTGCGACATGTGCCGCGTTCGGCTCTACCTCGCCCAGGCGCACGCGTCGGGCATCGTAGAATTGATGAACCAGCACCGGATTACGAACATAAGCCTCAGGGGTCGCGACATCTTCGACGCGGTGCCCGGCCCAGAGCCCGTCCGACGCGCGAAATGTCGAAAGCCCGCTTTCGGCCGAGATTCCGGCACCGGTCAGGATGACGATGTTGCGGATATCGCTCGAGAGCATGGCTCCCCCTAACGATCCGGGTCCGCTTGCGCGACTCGGCTCGGCGTGTTTGGGTTGGCACCGGGACCATGGTCCCGGTGCGGCGTCCCACAATCGGAGGGGAAATGTAATGAGCAAAGTCACCGGAATCGCAATCGCGGCATCAGCGCTATTCCTTCTTTCAGGCTGCAAAATGGACGGCAAGCGGCACCATGGCCACGCCGATACGGCCGCGATTGAGAAAGATATCAGGGGCATCGAGACGCAGTGGATGGCCGACTATGCCGCGCGCGATGTGGACAAGCTCGCGGGCCAATATTCCGACGATGCGGCCATCGCCAATCCGGGAGCCCCACTTGCCGCCGATACCGCGGCGCGGCGCGCGGCGCTCACCCAATTCGTCGCCGATCCTGCGCTAAAAATCGAGTTTGCCAGCGACCGCGTGATGGTCGCCAAGTCCGGCGACCTTGTGTCCAGCCGCGGACACTACACGATGACCTCCACCGACCCGGCCACCAAGAAGCCCAAGACCGAAACGGGCAGCTATCTGACGGTCTATAAGAAGCAGACGGACGGGAGCTGGAAGGCGGTTGAGGACTTTATCACGCCCGGCGTCCCCGCGGCCGCGCCAGCCCAATAGCAGCCTGTGGCAATTTCAGGCGTTGGTGCCGGCGTGAGCGAACCGAAAATCCGCGTCGGGATCGGCGGCTGGACCTATCCTCCGTGGCGCGGCGTGTTTTATCCGCCGGGCTTGCCGCAGTCGCGCGAGCAGGGTTACGCGATGGAGCATCTCGGGGCGATCGAGATCAATGCGACCTTCTACGGACGGCAAAGCCTCAAGAGCTGGGAAGCGTGGGGCAAAGCGGCGCCCGAGGGATTCCAGTTCGCCGTCAAGGGATCGCGGTACTGCGTTACGCGGCCAAGGCTCGCCGAGGCAGGCGAAGGAGTCGGGAATTTCCTCAATCAGGGGCTGATAGCACTCGGGCCCAAGCTCGGTCCGATCCTGTGGATGCTCAGCGCCCGTCGCAGGTTCGACCGCGACGACATCGCCGCCTTCCTCGCGTTGCTCCCGCGTGACGTCGATGGATTGCCGCTGCGCCACGCAATCGAGCCGCGTCATGAAAGTTTCCGCGATCCGGCGTTCGCCACGCTCGCCAAGGAGAATGACGTTGCGGTCGTGTACGGCGACGACGACGAATTCCCGTGCATCGACGCCGATACGGCCAACTTCCGCTACGCCCGGCTGCAACGGATGCACGAGGATAATCGCATCGGCTATGACGACGCGGCGCTCGATGGGTTCGCCGCGCGTGCGCAGAGTTGGGCAAGCGCGGGCCGAGACGCCTACATCTTCATGATCAACGGCGCAAAAATTCGCGCGCCGGCAGCTGCAACCGCGTTGATCGAGCGCCTTTAACCCGCCATGACGCGGCCATGCGTACCGACCAGCAACCCACTCGCCTGACCCTCACCGCCCCCAACGGAAAGATGGGCCAGGCGATCGCCGCCGCGGTGGCGGACGACCCGGATTTCACAATCGACCCCGATCACGGTGACGTGCTTGTCGATTTTTCCGTCCCCGTCGCGCTCGCCGCCAGCCTCGATCGCGCTGTCGCGGCGGGCATCCCGATTCTTGTCGGCACCACCGGGCTCGACGATTTCGCGGATACTCGCATTGCCGAGGCCGCGCGCCACGTGGCGGTGCTGCGCGCGGCGAATACCTCGCTCGGCGTGGCACTGCTGACAGACCTCACCGAGCGCGCGGCGCGACTGCTGGGCTGGGACTGGGACATTGAGATCGTCGAGATGCACCACCGAGCCAAGGCCGACGCGCCATCGGGCACCGCGATCGCCTTGGGCGAAGCGGCCGCGCGCGGTCGCGGGATCGACCTCGAAGGTTTGTCCGATCGCGGCCGGGTCGGCACCGCCCTCAAGCGGCGCGAGGGCGCGATCGGATTCGCTAGTCTTCGCGGCGGCACTGTCGCCGGCGACCACGACGTAATATTCGCTGGGGAACAGGAGCGCTTGATCCTGTCGCACCGCGCCGAAAGCCGCGCGATCTTCGCCCGCGGAGCGCTCGCCGCCGCCCGCTTCCTCCACGGCAAGCCGGCCGGACTCTACTCGATGCGCGACGTGATCGACGCCGCGTGAAGAAAGCCGACGTCTTCGAATTCTACCGCCGTCTCGCCGAAGCCAATCCCTCGCCCGAGACCGAGCTTGAATATGCCAATCCCTACACTTTGCTGGTCGCGGTCGTGCTGTCGGCGCAATCGACAGATGTTGGGGTCAACAAAGCGACGAGGGCCTTGTTTGCCGAGGTGACAACGCCTCAACAGATGGTCGACCTCGGCGAGGAGGAGTTGAAGCGGCACATCAAGACCATCGGCCTGTTCAATACCAAGGCAAAGAACGTCATCGCGTTGAGCCAGACGCTGATCGACCGCTACGGCGGCGAAGTCCCGCGCACTCGCGAAGAGCTCGAAACCCTCCCCGGGGTTGGTCGCAAGACCGCCAATGTCGTCCTCAACACAGCCTTCGGCGAGGAAACCTTCGCGGTCGACACCCACATCTTCCGCGTCGCCAACCGCACCAAGCTTGCTCCCGGCAAGACCCCACTCGTGGTCGAACTCGGCCTCGATAAGGTCACCCCCGCCCCGTTCCGCCGCCACGCCCATCACTGGCTGATTCTGCACGGCCGCTACATCTGCAAGGCGCGCACGCCCGAATGCTGGCGCTGCCCGGTCATCGACCTCTGCCCCTACAAGCCGAAGACGCCCGCGCCGAAGGGCTCAGCGCCAAATCCGCTCGAAGCGGTCGCCTAGCCCCGTCAGCAATTCATATTGCGACATTCCGGACACGGCGCTGGCCTCGCGGAGGTCATAATCGATCTCTATCCAATCGCCTTCTCGAAGGTCCGCGGCGTCATCGCAGCCGAGAATCACGAGATCCATCGACACGCGTCCCAGCACTGGCAGCTTCACATCTCCGACACTCGCGCCGCCCGCGTTGGAAAATCCGCGCCAATAGCCGTCGGCGTAACCGATGTTGACGACCACCGCTTCGGTCCGGCGATCGGCGATGAAGGTCGCGCCATAGCCGCAGCTTTCGCCTGCGCGGATCGTGCGCCGCTGGACCACTTGCGCTTCGAGATGCGCGACCTGCGCGATATGGCCAGCGGCCTGCTCACGCGGAATTCCGCCGTACAGCGCAAGCCCCGGACGGACCAGGTCGAACGCATAATCGCGTCCGAGGCAGATGCCGGCGGAATTGGCGAGGCTGTATCGCTGCGCGGTCACCGCATCGCGAACATCGAAAAAGCGCGATAATTGCGTGCGGTTGAGCTTATGGTCCTCATCGGCACAGGCCAAATGACTCATGCAAATATCGATCTCTAGCCCATCCAGCAGGGGAATTTCGTCGAACCGCAGCCCGAGGCGGTTCATTCCCGTGTCGATCATCACGTCGCAGGTCCGGTCCTCGGCAATCTGCCGCCACCTCGCGACCTGCTCGGCGGTGTTGAGCACCGGCTTGGCGTCGCTTGCGAGTGCGTCGTCGACATCATCTGGGCCAACCCCATGGAGCACGCTAAGCGACGTACCCTCGGGCATTTCGCCCAATTCCGCGGCCTCAGCCCAAGTCGAAACGAAGAAATCGCGGCACCCGGCGTCGGCCAAGGCGTCGAGCGTCTCACGCGCCCCAAGGCCATAGCCGTCCGCCTTGATCGCCGCGCCGCATGCGGTGTTGGCGGTCGCGGCGAGCCAACGCCAGTTGGCGACTAGACCGGCGCGGTCGATGATCAGGCGAAGCGGATGATGGGTCACACCAGCGGCGATAGCGGCGGGGTCCATGTCAGTCGAGCGCGTCGCGCGCGACTTCCCACTCTCTTCCGTCGAAAAATTCGATTGTCAGTTCGGGCCGTTCATCAAGCGCGTTGGCGTTGACGCTCCAGGCCTCGGGATGGCTCCGCGGCTGGTAGAAGCTCTTCACCCCGCAGGTCCTGCAGAACAAATGCTCGGCCGCCCCGGTCCCAAAGCGATAGCTGGTCAGGGCATCTCGCCCGCTGACCAATTCGAAATCCTCGTGCGGGACAATGATGTGGATGAAGCCGGTCATCGAGCAGACCGAACAATTGCAGTCGAGCGCGGGCACCGGCGGATCGGGCATCCGCGCGATAAACCGCACCGCACCGCAATGACATCCCCCCGAAGCTTCGATCGTCATGCGCCGACCATAGTGCCAGCGCCACGCACAAAAAAGGGCGGCGCATCGCGGCGCCGCCCAGTGGTGCATCGGTGATTAGGGGGTCACCGCGCAGCTAGAACGATGTCCTCGCCCCGGCTGGCCAGTTCGACCAGCCGATCGCGATTGGCGGCAACACTGGCGCTGGTAGCGACGCGGCAGGCGCGGATCGCATTTTTGCCTGCAGGGTCGACATTCGACGTCTCACCGCACGCTTCGATGACGGCGATGGCGATGCGGTGGTCGAGAGCGCGCTGGCCGCTCGCGCCGCTGAGGTCGAGGTCGGCGGTGCGGACGACGATGCGGCTTTCCGCGGTGGGGCTCTGGGCCAACGACGGGGTGGCGCTGAGTGCGGACAGAGCGAGAATCAGGCTGGATAGGGTCTTCATGGTCGTTCTCCTGTTGGAAGCTCGACCGTCTAATTAGTCCCGATTCACAACTAATGTGAGCAACGATGTTGCTTTACCGTTCTGCAATATTGCAGAATGGTGCCTATGGACTGGAACGACCTGCGCTATCTCGTCGCGGTTGCCGAGCATGGCAGCACGCTGAAAGCAGGCCGGGCGTTGCGCGTCAGCCAGACCACGGTTGCAAGGCGAATCACCGCGTTGGAAGAAGCCGCCGGACTGCATTTGTTCGAGCGCCGAACCGCCGGCTACGCGCTGACCGCCGACGGCGAGGCTCTTCTCGGCCACGCACGCATGGTGGCGGCGGCGGCGCAGCAATTCGTCGAGGCCGCCGCTTCCCGTTCGCGCGACGCCAGCGGCACTGTCCGCCTGACCACCGAGGAAATTTTCGCCAACACCTTACTCGGCCCAATGCTACTCGAGCTTCACGAGCTTCACCCCGGCATCGTGATCGAGCTCGATACGGCGCGCGAAATCCGCGACCTTGGCAGTGGAGAAGCGGACATCGCGCTCCGCAGCACCAGCAAACCGCAGCCCGCCGGAGTCGTCGGCCGCCGCCTCTGCATCGACGACTGGACCCTCTATTGCAGCCGCGACTATGGGGCGCGCCACGGCGTCCCCAAGACCGTCGAGCAATTGAAGGAACACGCCCTGATCGGCGGAGGCGGCGGCTATTTGTGGCGCGCCTACGAAGCCTGGATCCACGAACTCGGCCTCGAAGATCAGGTGGCGATGCACCACGGCACCTCGACCGGCCTGCTGTCGGCGGTGCGCTCGGGCTTCGGCATCGCCGTGCTGCCGTGCATCGTCGCTGACGGCGAAGCCGACCTCGTCCGCTGCCTGCCCCCGCGCCGCGGCCATGGCCGAGTGATGTGGCTTGTCACCCACGAACGCGTCCGCCACGCCCCGCGGGTGCGCGTCGTGATCGACTTTCTCTACGAGCAATTGAAACGGCGAGTCAGCGAGCTGCATCTGGCAACCTGAGCCTCGCTCAACGCGATCCTTGCCAATCGGACAAGCCGGCAAGGAAGCCGCCAAGCAGCGCGTCGAAACGCTCGGGCTGGTCGAGGAAAACGGCATGCGCGGCATCGTCGACCGATTCGAACCTTGCACCGCGAATCCGCTTGGCCATCGCCTGTTGCACGGCAAGTTCCGGAGAGGAAGCCGCGGCGATGACGAGTGTCGGGCAATCGATCTTCGCGATCGCGCCGGTCCGGTCTGTGCCGAACAGGTCCGCGACGAGCATTGCGACTCCGGTTGAAGGCGGCGTCTTCATGCCGGTGGCAACCAGGCCGTCGACCAAGCCCGCCGGCTGAGGCTTGCTGATGATCGCGCCAAACATTCCACGCAAATAATCCTGTTGATGAGCAGCATATATTCCAAGCATTTTGAACTGCGCCGCCGCCGCTTGCGGGCTTGCCGCGATACCGGCCGCGCCATCGGAGACCGGCGCGTCGACCAGGACGATACCGGCGAGGTCCTTGGTGCCATATTGTTCGACATAAGCGGCGAGGTCCTGAACCCCCTGCGACCAGCCAACCAGCACGGGCCGCTGAGCGCCAAGGCTCGCAAGCAACGCATGAAGATCCTGCGCGCGCGTCTCAGGCGTGTTGCCGGCGACGACCTTCGTCGATTCGCCCTGAGACCGTGGATCGAAGGAAATGACACGGCGGTCTTTGGCAAAGACGTGGATCTGCCGACTCCAGATATCCGCGCTTGTGCTCCATCCGGGAATGAGAACCAGCGGCGGGCTCGCGCCTTGCTTACCCGCCTGAATGACCCGAATTTGCGCACCGTCCGCCGTTTTTATCATGCGGACTGCGGCAATTGTGGATGCATTGACGTGTGTCGCGGGCGCGGCTGTCGCACCCGATGCAATCGCGGCGGAAAGCGCGAAGGTCATCGCACGGTCAATGAGCATCCGAATTTCCCCGATAAAGGCGAGCGCAATTCAGTGCACCCACTCGCCAAAACGTGCGCACGTTCGCCATGCGCGCAAAACCAATTTCGACAAATGCACCCGTAAATCCCGGTGAACGCGCCCTATTCGACCGTAACGCTCTTCGCCAGATTGCGCGGCTGGTCGACGTCGGTGCCTTTTAGGACCGCCACATGGTACGCCAGCAGCTGCACTGGGACCGCGTATACCAAGGGCGCGATCAGCGGGTGGACTTCGGGCATTTCGATCGTCGCCATGCAGCCCTCGCCGGCCGCGGCGATGCCGCGGGCGTCGGAGATGAGGATGATCTTGCCGCCGCGCGCGCGAACCTCCTGCATGTTGCTGACGGTCTTTTCGAACAACGGCCCGGATGGCGCGAGGATGATCACCGGGACGGCATCGTCGATCAGCGCGATAGGGCCGTGCTTCATCTCACCGGCGGCATAGCCTTCGGCGTGGATATAGCTGATTTCCTTCAGTTTCAGCGCGCCTTCGAGGGCCAGCGGATAATCCGGGCCGCGCCCGAGATAAAGCACGTCGCGCGCCGGAGCGACAAGGTGCGCCATTGCAGCGATGTCCTCGTCATGGCTCAATGCCGCGTTGATCGCCTCGGGCGCTTCCTGGAGGTGGGCGACTATGTCCTTCTCGGCCTCGCGATCCAGCAAGCCCCGCGCTCTAGCGAGGTTGGCGGCAAGCGCGGCGAGAACCGCCAACTGGCAGGTGAACGCCTTGGTCGACGCGACCCCGATTTCCGGTCCGGCATGGGTTGGAAGCAGCAAGTCCGCCTCGCGCGCCATTGAGCTGGTCGGCACGTTGACCACGACCGCGATTACCTGGCCTTCGGCGCGGGCGTGACGCAGCGCGGCAAGCGTGTCGGCGGTCTCGCCCGACTGGCTGATGAACAGGGCCAGCCCGCCCGGCTCGAGCACCGGCTGGCGGTAGCGAAACTCGCTCGCGACATCCAAATCGACTGGCAC
>Ga0193709_1000360_pt1 | contig 16765 bp, 20 predicted proteins | sample H3c2metaG_FD_160571 | JGI IMG/M metagenome (GOLD analysis project Ga0193709, IMG submission 160571) | Soil microbial communities from a riparian zone of the East river system, Colorado, United States - H3c2 | ecosystem: Environmental > Terrestrial > Soil > Riparian zone | place: USA: East River... | reverse complement strand
GTGCATCATCAACGAAGATCGTTTGTCCGTTGGAATCAACCGTTGCGACGCAGCGCCAACTCCAACCGGCTTTACTGAGATTGTCAGCGATGACTTCCCAGAACTTCACGTTGATCGAATTGTGCCGCTTTTAGTCTCCACACAGCAATCACAAAATGATATGAAGGGGCGCAATGACGCGGGCGACAACATTCGCCATTGCCGCGATTGCGCTTCTTTGCACTGCGGCAACACAGCCGCCCGTAACTTTCGATTCGCCCTGTTCCTGTCATGACAATCATGGCAAGGCCGGCGGACGGCAAAAAATGATGCGTCGCTTACACAAGATTCGGGCCAACTGTGACAATAAGCGGTGAGCGCTATGCACAAAGATGGCGTTAACTCAATCCAGAAAGGTAAAATAAAATGAAAACATTGAATAAAGTAATAACTTGGAATCCGCTCAGAGAGATGGAACAAGCGCCACAAAATCGCTTCAATCCATTCTTCTTGGACGGCTTTCCAAATAGAATAGGCCGTGGGGAGATCCCCAGCATGACGTTCGCAGATTGGTCTCCGGAGGTTGATATCAGTGAGGATGATCACGGGTATGTTCTCAAAGCTGACCTGCCTGAAATGAAGAAGGATGACGTTAGGGTAACAGTCGAAGACGGCATTCTTAGCGTTTCCGGAGAACGCAAAATCGAGAAGGAAGATCAGAAAAAGAAATTCCATCGTATCGAGCGATGCTTTGGCACTTTCCGACGCAGCTTCACGCTGCCTGAAGATGCCGACAGCACGAAAGTGACAGCGGACTTCCACGACGGAGTGCTGAAAGTGCACCTCCCGACGACACCGATAGCAAGATCAAAAGCTATCGACGTCAAAGTGAAATAATGCGCTAACACTGACGGCGAGCGTGCGGAAAAAAATCCCGTGCGTTATGCCCCAGTGTGGGGCGACTTCCTTAGTCGCCGTTACGGTCTATCCCGTGAAATACTTCGCGGCGAGGAATTGCGCGCCAGCGCCTAACACATTGCCCGCTGCTTTGCTCCCCAGCAGTTTTCGCAACAAAGATTTCGCCGCGTTTTTGTCCTTCTCCGACAGATCGGCTTGATTGATCGCGGTGATCACTTTCTCCAGTGCCTCCGTAATCGCCTGCTGCTGCGGAGTGCTCGTTGCGATCGATGCTTGTTCCTGCCGAGAAACAGTGGTTCGTCGGCTTTCATCCATAGAGATCCGGATCGGTGGCTCGACGCCAGCTTTAAGCACTTTGACTCCGAAGTCGTTTATCTTAGCAAAGCCGGACAGCAGCCCCATCCCGCTCTTATCTTCAAGAGGGGTCCAGTCGATGAGGCGATACTCTGAAAGCTGGGCCACAGCACGCAACCAGTCACGGGGACTTATACCTCCTGGCGGCGGGACCGCCTGCTCAGCGTGGCCGAACGGAATGGGACCTTCTCTTTGCCGTTCATAGAGAAGGTGCAACAGGCATCCTCTGACGACAGAATCCTTCATGGACTTCGTCAGTATGCTCCGCATTCTCTGCACCAACAACTCCTATCGTTTGCGGCGGTCGCGATAAATCATCGCGGCGTCGATCTGATTTCCGATGCGTTGCCATTCGGTCGCCTGTGGTACGGCGCGGCAGACGCAATCGCGAATGCAATCGGATACGCGGAGTTCGCCTGGCGTTTATGAAAACACTGGCGCAGCGACGACAAAACGCTGTTGACTTGACGAAACGAGCCGGACGTCTGGTCAAGGCTTCTATGAAATTCGTTCAGCAACGCTGGGCTAAATCAGACCGAGATAAGTATTCGACGACCTCTACACACGTTTACGAGATTCGGCCACGAGCCGACAAACGCGGTGTCGATCTAATCAGTGATGCGCTTCCCTACAGTCCGCTGTGGTATCGTGGGCTAAACGCAATCGGGGATGCAATCGGCCACGCAAAGTTTTACAGCGGTTCACATGATGCTGTGATTCGCGTTTACGATGATGCTGGCAACGTGATTGAAACGCACGAGCAAGCGGGTGATTTCAAAAAGTGGTGAAATTTCTTTTTTATCGCACCGGGCGTCTGTTCCTTGGTAACTTTTCGTCGCGGTTGAAATGGTTATGGAAACCATTCGAGAAAATGGCCACAGCGACCGAGTGGTTAAAAAATGCCAGCGCATTGCCGGAATGAAAGCCCTGCTTAAAGAATGGGAGCTATCCGGTAATCTCGACGTTGATTATATTCGAGGTCTGAAGGCGCGACTGCTATCCGTCCGCAATCAACTGAAGAACATGTGCGGTCATGACGGATCACAGGGAATGGACGATTGGTAGTTAGTGAGCAAAGCAGAAAGCGCCACGCGGCGAAGCGTGACGGCTGATTGCGAAAGTAAGGCTGCTTTCTCCTCGACCACGTCCGCGCGCTTTCCGATGATAGGCGGATGGATACGATCGAAGAGTATAAGATTATTGAAAGCCAAGACCTCGGTTCGCTCGCCGAAAAAGTGAATGCCGCGCTGAAGGGAGGTTGGCAACCACATGGCGCACCTTTTATTTATGTCGGCGCCGCCGCCGTGGTATCTTGCCAAGCTATGGTGAACTTTCATCAACCAACGAGCGCTGAGACAGTCGCCAAACTTCGCCGAGCGGCTGCAAGAGTTTTCAGCCGATAAAGCTCGAAGAAGGGCTCATTTGGGGACATTTCTGCGGCAATACCTGTGCGGTCGAACTTCGTAAACCTGTCGTAAGCTGTCATTGGAATCGCGCGTCACTCGCCTTGGTTCCAGGATTCCCGCGCCCCCTTGAGAAAACATCGCTTTACGCTAGGATTCACACCTTCGTTCCGCCTAAGTCCTTTCTCTCCTGTGAAAAAAAATCTCGTTAATTGTGAAGTGCCTGGCCATACTCGGCGACTTTCTGCAGGCAAACGACGGAGGAAAAAATATGATTCACTTAATCTGGTACATTGTTGTTGGGTTGATCGCGGGGGTTATCGCGAAATCAGTAATGCACGTGCACATGACGATGTTCTGGACAATCGTGCTCGGCATCATCGGGTCGATCATCGGCGGCGCGGTTACCCACATGTTTTCGCACCCGACAAACGAACGATTTCATCCCGCCGGCCTCATTTTTTCCACACTTGGCGCGATCTTGGTTCTCTACGTCTGCATCAAGCTGAATATCCATTTTCCCCGTGTTCTTTAATCAGGAAAGAGGAAAACTGTAGCCGTGGTGGTTGACCGCGGCTTCTCGGAGTAGAGGCGGCCCGCAGCCGTGCTTTTAGACAAAATCTTAGGGAGGAGCGACTGCGCCGGGCTCAACGGTGCGGAGAGGCGGCCACTTGGTAGGCCGTGCTAATTCATAAAACACCGGGCCGGGTTAGTCCCCGTTTAATTCCCAGCCCCCGGCCGGTCGCTCGAACTTCCCTTCTAATGTATCGCGCCACAGGGTTCGGACAGACGCTTATCCTTCTCGCGAGAACTTCGTTCCACCGTTTCCATTATGAGGACTCAACACAAAACGCAAAAATATGATAATAAAAACCCAGTTGGCTGCTACGTCTGAGGAGGCGGAGGCATTTGCTGTGGCAGCGGAGCCTGCAACACGTACAGGGGAATGGAAGCTTCCTGGCGTCCATCAACGGCAAGATCAACTGAATACTCGCCAAAGCGCGGCAACGATATTTGCTGAATTACGACAGCAAGAGGGACGCTGGCATCTGACTCTTTTGGGCTAATCTGCACGTTCAGTTGGGCCTCTAGTATCGGTACGACTGGGCGCCCATCCGAATCGATAATTGAGACCCGAATATTTTTTGTTCCCTGTTCGATTTGCTCAAAACGCATCAATACTGCTAACGCACACAGCGGGTGAACCGCCGGAATTTGCCTGGCGAAAATGCGATTAAACGTTCCTACAATATTCATTTTATTACCAGGTGTGTTCTGTGCGAAGTCGCAGAGTGTGAAAACATCAACGTTCATCGGCACAATTCACGAGCAAAGGTGATTCTTAGAACAACCCGAGGACTTTGAGGACAATCACAATAACGACAATAACTCCGATTATGTAAAAGATGTTTCTGTTCATTCCGGCGACTCATATCAGAGTGAGTGTGCGGTGGCCAGCATTATCCAAACTGAGCGGCTCCCAGAATCGCTTGGACGAGGTACTGTTCCGGACGCTTCGCCGGTCAAAGATTTCGCCGCATTTCGAGCACTTAGCCAAGTGCTCTTTTTTCTTCAAGCGGAAGCTGTTCATATTCGTCGATTGTCATGCTGCCGCTCAGCTCACCCTAGTCGCCGATCCATCGGCTTTGGCGCGCTGCCCATCCCGGGCGCGCTCTATACACTCACCGACAATCCTTATTTTCTCGTCGGCGTGCAATTGATGGATGGCATCGGCGCGGCGATCTTCGGCGTGGTCAGCGTGCTCGTGATTGCCGATCTAACACGCGGCACCGGGCGATTTAATTTCACGCAAGGCGTGGTGGCGACCGCGACCGGCTTGGGGGCGTCGCTCTCCAATGGCATTACCGGTTTCATCGTGCAGCGCGCTGGCTTTAACACCGCGTTTCTCTTTCTCGCCGGCGTGGCCACATTCGCATTTCCATGTTTTGGATCTTCATGCCGGAGACAAAAAAGACCGGGAACTCTGGTAACGCTGATGTGAGCGCGCCTGCGCTGCAGGCAGCGTGATCCTCGGGTCGGATTCGAGTCCGCCCGCGCGCTACAAGCAAAATCTCGCTTCACGCGAGCGCTGGCGGACATTGGCGAACATTCCGGGAAATCAGCGGATTTGTTCTCACTTCCGTTCTCACTCGGGTACTTTTCTTAGTAGTTTTCTGGAAATTTACCTATGAAAAGAGGCGGGGGCGGGAATCGAACCCGCGAATAGATTCACCGCTGAGAATCTATCCGATCGTCAATCGTAGAAAAGACAAGTCACAACATTATTGACGTTGGCGAACGTTGTGACTATGTTGTGACTATGCCCAGTCTAAGAAAAGATTCCCGAGGTCGGTCGCCGTTCTGGATTTGCTGCTACACGAGCGCACCCGGTCAACGGCTCCAAAAATCAACCAAGATCAGAATCAAACCACTCAAGGATGAGCACCGCAAAGACGGTTCGCCGAAAACTGCCGCTGACAAGAGAACGGAGGCGTGGGAAGCCTGCCTGTCCATCGAGCGTGCGGAAAACCTCGCCAAAAACGGCACGCTAACCGAGCAGGCTGCGAAAAAGATCATTGGCGAGATTCTCGAACGCACAACGGGGGAACCGTTGCACAACTACAAGGTTCGCGATTGGCTCGCGCATTGGCTCGAAATGAAAGAGCAGGTGCGGGCAGGCAAGACGATGGATCGTTATCGCCAAGTGATTCGAGACTTCATCGCATCGCTCGACAATCGCGCGAATCTCGCGCTGTCGCACATTAGGCCTCAAGACGTTCTCGCTTACCGCAATTCGATCATCACAGCGAACAAGACCGCGCGGACGGCCAATCTTTCCGTGAAGGTTGTAAGCGCCGCGTTCAACGCAGCGGTTCGGCAGCACTTCATCGAAAGCAATCCTGCCACAGCGCTAGAAACTCTGCCTGTGAAGTCAGAAGAGAAGGGGACCTTCACGCCCGAACAAGTGTCGGAACTCGTACAGACGGCAGAAGGCGACTGGCGGGGAGCGATTCTGCTTGGCTATTACACGGCCGCTAGACTGGGTGACATAGCCAACATGCAAGGTAGCGCAGTTGATTTGGATAGGGATCTGATCCGATTCACGCCGACCAAAACTCAAAAGCCGGTGGCGATTCCGCTGCATTCGGAACTTAAACGCGAGCTTTTGAAACGACCTACGATCGGGAAAGCATTCTTGTTTCCATCATTAGCTGGCAGGGGCACAGGCGGTAAACACGGTTTGAGCGGACAATTTGCCGCAATCATGACAAAGGCAGGCATTAAAGGGAAGATCACGCAGCACGCGAAAGGCGGACGGGCATTGTCGAATCTCTCGTTCCACAGTCTGCGACACAGCTTCAACTCCGCACTGGCAAACGCCGGTGTCTCGCAAGAAATCCGGCAGAAGCTCACGGGCCACGCATCTGCGGAAATGAACAAGCTTTACACGCACCACGAGCTTGAACCGTTACGCGCGGCTATTGCGGCTCTCCCGACAGTGAAAGTGAGGGCACGCTAATGGCGAAGCGTAAACCAAATGCAGAGCGCCGAGCAAAGGAGGACGAACGTCGCATCATGCGGCATCTAGCCGAGGTCCTCGGATTGATTATACGTAACAAGGGGCGCGTGCCACCAGAGTGGTTCATGTCAACAGGGTGGACCGAGTTCATCGACGTAATAAAGCTATCCAAAGGGCGCTTAACGTTTGTAGTAGGTCCCAAGCCAAGATCAAAAGATAAAATAAGGATGACGTTGCTGCCTCCTCCTGTAGCCATGGCCGATGCGTTCCAGTTTTTTAAAGAGCAAGTCTATTACAAGCGCGACAGAGAAACCAAAGCATTGAGAGAAACTTATGCCCTGATTGGGCGCGAATTTTGCGAGTTCAAAGGAAATGTTCCTGCGTTTCTGCGTCTAGTGGCCGCTAAGATCGAAGGAAAACGAGAATATAGTCCAGGCGATGATTGGAACGATCGCAAAATCAAGGCTGCGTACGCGGGTGCCTTGACGCGGAAACTTCCCTTGCCGCTGCCTCTCGACTTCTCGCCTAATGACACTCAGTGGCCTACATTTTCTGAATTCTGGGAGGCATTTCTTGAGCAAAATCCTAAGTCGAGATTACTCAAGGATCACGCTGACAGCGAAGAGCGAAACTCTTTGCGACGTAATGCGTATAACTGTTACACCAAGCGTTCGCTGCAAAGGTCTCTAAGACGTTTGGGCTGTCCACTAAGCCTCGGCAAACGCGGCAGACCGAGTGAAAAATAAGCACCTAAACACCATCTTCACATGGTGAGTTTTTTTGTGCATGCAGCGCGCCGATTGTGCGTGCATGCCAAAGACAGACATTGTTGTTAGCCAGCACGAGACTTCTTTATCTACGCGTCCTGAGTTTTATCGCCTACCAAAGGCGATCAGCAGAGAGCAACGAGGAAAGGGCAAAGCCTGGGAACGTGACCCGTTCTTTGGGTTCTCTCGCACATTTTACTACGAGGGCGAGGCTCGGGGTTACTGGAAGCTAGTGCGCATCCGCGAGCGCGGGAAACTGCGCGGCGTCACGCTCGTTCCGTACGATGCGGTTGCTGCGTTTGTCCGTTCACAGATGGAGGGCGCATGAGCCAGCGGCAAAAAACGATCAACTGCGCACGGCCGCTCCCGCAAGACGCTCGGACGATCAAAACGCGTGCTACAGCCGAGGCTTGGTGTAAGAAAGGCCTTTCCCATAAGCCGTTGCCAGTTCGGTTCCAACATGGCGGGTTCAACAACCGGCAGATCGCCCGCAAACGAGATGCTGCAATATACGAACAAACCTGGAGCGGTTGTTCTGACCCGAGGGTTTGTTACGAAGTAGTGCGGATCCGCCGTCGCCAGGGGTTTCAAATCGACGGACGGTTTGTAGAGCCTGCGGAGGTTTATCCAAAAGCGGATGCCTGGGGCGTGGACGGCTTCACGCTCACTGATAAAGACGCGGCATTCGCCAAGCTGCGGGAGGTCTGCCGATGATTCGTCTCGCGTCAACCGTTGGGGAAGGGTGGCTATGTCAGAACTTCGAGCTGATCAAAGCTGTGGCACACACGGGCAATGGTCTGGTCGATTTGTGGGAAGCAAGTCCCGTCCGACTCGATACCAACAAGGCAAGGACAGACGAAATAATCGAGCTCCTCTTTCCCGGCAACCCCCTACTTTGCTGTGGCTGGACGCGTCATCGTTTCGACACGCGCGCGCGGCAGCACTGGCACAAGCTGCAAGACCTACAGTTCATTGTGCCTAGTCCAATGGCAGCGCCACGGGGTCTGACCCAACAGCGCAAGGTCTCTGCTCACGCTTTGAGTAACACCGGGCCCAGGCGGTTTCTAATCGTTGAATTTGATTTCAATGCGAGTAATTCAGACGAAGAAGCGCGCTTACTCGAAAGATTGGCTGCCGAAGGGCGAGACGTGAGGGATTTATGCGGAGCATTGCTGCTGCATCTCGCCGAAAAGGCTCCACTCGCCTTGGCTGTTCACAGCGGCGGGAAATCCCTGCACGGATGGTTCTACTGCGCGGACGTGCCAGAAGAAAAGGTCCTGCGTGTTTTCAATTACGCTGTCTCGCTAGGAGCTGACCGGGCAAACTGGACCCGCTCACAGTTTGCGCGAATGCCAGACGGACTGCGGGAGAACGGCAGAAGACAGACTGTCTATTTCTTCAACCCGGAGGTGGTGAAATGAAGCTGGCCGATTCTTGGGTCGGAGAACCACCAACTGCGGTACCATCGGAGCCTTTCTATGATGAAGCAGAGGAATTAGATGAAGTAGATGAACCCAAAGATGGGTGTGGCGGCGTGGGGTGGCAGCCGTACGTGCTAACAAAGGCTCACACTAGCAACAAAATGTTGCGTGAGCTTGCGAGAGAAATTCGAGGTGTCGAAGAACAGCATGGTAAGGAATTGCCAGCAACTCACTACAAAATGATCTTCGATAACTGGGAGTCTGCGTCCAGGGCGTTCTTGCAACCGAATCATGATTACTTCACTGACTTTCTCGCGAAATTGGACTGCGTGACCGTTCCCAAAGGACAAACGCTAGGAGCGGCATTCGAGCGAGCAAAGCGGCGGCAACCGCCATCGAAAGCTTTGATAATTGCTAACCAAGGAGTGCAGCTACTGGCTACCCTTTGTCGAGAACTTCAAGACATGGCCGGTGACCAGCCCTTCATGCTGCACCAAACGAGCGTCGCAAGATTGTTCACACAGTCGCAACGAACGATTTCCAACTGGATTCGGGCACTAAAGACAGTGGGACTATTGAAATTAGCAGAAGCCGCAATTCCGAATGCTAGAGCGGCGAGATATTATTTTATCGAGTGAAACCAAGTGTCAAAAACACTGACACAGAACAGAAGGAGAAATAACATGCAATCACAGAGCAAACCGCCCGTTGATCGGGAGGCCGTGCGTGTCCTAGCCATAGAGCTTGGCGCACGCGAGGCCGCCCGCAGGCTCAAACTTAACCCTAACACGGTGCTTTCCTGGGCGCGCCGATATAACTGGAAGCTGCCCGATCGGCGCGATATTGGCCGCCCTGCAATCAACCCCTCTGCACTCAGCTTGCAATCAGGAGACGTGCTCCTAGATGAGCACAAGCGCCTTGAGGGTCAAACCAAGACTGCGCTGATGCAAACAACGGCTAAGGCGGCTACACATGCGGCTCAGAAGCCGCCCCTAGATGTATCCAACACGTCACAGCTACGCGATCTGGCACAGAGCGCTGCCAGAATCTTTGGGTTGGGCGAAGCTGGAACGACTGTGCATGCCAACCAAGCTTTGATCCTGACACAGGAGCAACTGGAGCAGATACGTCAGCTGCGGGGCGTTCCCGAACCAGAGCAGTTACAAGAAAGGAAGAACAATGAGCACTGAAAATGTCACCAAGGCATTGCAGGTAAACGCGACAACTGGCAACGGCGTTACTACGCTCGTCTTGCCCGAACCCCGGCTGGTCACATTCAAGATCACGGGCAACGGATCGCCGCTAACAATCCGTAGGGGCGGTTTCGGCTATAGTGGGAATAGTTTCTATGGCGGCGGTAGCGTTGGCGGACCGCTGATTAACCACCGGGTTCAAGCTGCGGCCATCTACGTGCGCTGATGTGAGATAGTTGGAGATCGAGAGAAGGCAGTTGCGCTGTGTCGCTCGCGGCGTCAGTGCGCGTCGACGATCCACAGCGTTCGCCCTTCGGAATCCATGGCGGAAACCCAGCCCAAACTCCAACCGGCTTTACTCAGCTTATCCGCGACGGCTTCCCAATGTTTCACGCGGCGATTCTGTCTTTTCACCTCGCGTGCGGCAATTACAAATGAGCCGCAATTCCAAAACGGACTTTAGCCCTTCCGTTTTCTTTGCGGCTTGCCTTTATTAGACGAGACGGCAGGCGTGCGTTTCTCGGGTTGCTGTTGGGACGTGTCCTTTCTCAATGACTTGACAGCATCTTTCAGGGACTCCGCCTGCTCTTCGTATTCCCCGGGTTTCAATGAGTGTCCATGGCTCTAATATTATTACGCGCCTGTAATGCCATATGGTTTGGTGCTACGATCAGCGCATATCCCGTCAGTAACCAAATTTTAGGATTTTTGCCCCCTTCGACTCCTAGCCCCAGGGCCAGCTTTTCGCGGTTGCTTGCGCGGTCGTTCTTTCTCAAAAATGGCACATAGCCCCTGTTTGTAGAAACCTAATTGAAACCCATAATCGCTCGCAAACTGGGCTATTTTTGCTTGCCGATTTTTCTCGGTTAGCGGCCAGATGCGTTGCAGTTCATCCTCGTAAACGGCGCAGTGAACCCGTTTTCCGGGTTGTACCCCGAGTTCCCGTTTGATCCGTCTGGCGAGAATTTTCATAACGCCGCACAGATGTTATTGAAGTATTTATTTTTGAAACTATGCACGATTCGTGTCAATCCCGAATTTGCGCCTTTTGGCTCTCCACACGACAACGCGAAATGATATGAACGAGCGAAAATGACGCGGGCAACGTTCAAGAATCGTGCCTCATTCGCTCTACTCGCGTGCCTCGTCGTGCGCAATTCGTTAGGCGCGTACAAGTCGTGCATTACCGAATCAAGCTAGCACCTGCACACCGATGCAACGCTACGACAAGCCGAGCAGAACAAAAAGCCGCCACGCGGTGAAGCGTGACGGCTGATTGCGAACGTCCTTCATCGGTGTCGTCGGACCGGCTGAAAGTAGTGGTTTTTGAGGTAGTGGGCGACCCTCTTGCCGAGCCTGGCTCCCTGTTCGTCGGCGGTCCGGAAGTGGATGCCGGACCACACTCGGGCGTCGATGACCTCTTCGAGCGCGTCCGAGAACCGGTCGAAGCTCCGCGTGGTACAGGATTTGTTGCTGAAGGCGCTGAAGGCGATCCTGTCAGTGCCGAAGAAGTTCTTGAGCGTGTGCGTGAACGCAGCGGTCGCGCAGCAATGGCCTGAGGGGTGGTCGGGGTGGGGCGGCGTAACCAGCGGCGGCGGGTTGCAGATCGGTGTCGATGGGTCGAACAGCGGCAGCCAGGTCGGATCAGCCACGGTCGCCGGATTGCCGTCGGTGTCGGCCTCGCGAATCGCCGTGATCGGACGCCAGAACTGCCAGTAGTACTTGTCGTTCCAGCAGCCGATCAAGGCGTCTGCCGCGGCCAGGTTCTCCATCGCGAACAGGCGAGCGTTCTTGACGATGTCCAAGTTCTGGCTGGCGGCCAGAGTGCGAAAGATCCGGTTCCAGAGCGCGATCGCTTGGTCTTGCCAGAAGATCGCAGCATCGGTCTCGTCCGCGGTTCGGGTCGTGCTGGTGAGCGAGCCGATCTCCTTGAGTTCGTTGAAGTCTTCCGCGTAGTCGTCACTAGTGAGCGCGTTTGGCCCGTCGGTGCGGAGCATCTCTGCGCTCGGAACCATGAATGGCAGCACGTTCCCGACCCACGGCGCGGGGTCGTTCGCGAAGTTCGGCGGCGTCGGCCGCCAGATGCCCGGCGCTGGCGGGTACAACGCTGGCGGCGGTCCGAAGCGTCCGTCATTCATCCGCGCTTGAAGCATTGCCGCGGCTGTCGCCTCACCGATAGCGATCCCCGCAGCCTTCGATCCCGGTGGGTTGTCGGGCAGGCCCGCTATGTACGCATCGTAGAGGGGTTGCAGCGTCCCCACCTGCCCCGGGAAGACACCTAAGAGTACACGGAACGCCGCCGTCGCCGCGGCCGCTTCCTTTGAATCCGTCGGATTCGCGTTCGGCTGCACGAGGTACGGCCGATGGCCGCGGTCGATCGCGTTGACCGCGTCATAGACCGCCCCCTGCACCATCGCAAAGTGCAGCACCGACACCGGCGGCGGCTGACCCGCAGTCACGACGATCGCGTTCGACGCAATCAGGTTCCAGTCGGTCACGGCGTCCGCGCGTACGAGCTGGGGAGACGCGAGCGCGACAAGCGCCAGAGCAGTAAAGACTAACAGCATTGGTAATTTTTTGAACTGAGTCAGGGGATTCATATTTTTCTTTCTTTCTTCTTTTTTTGGTTTCGGAGTTTGCCTCCACTGCCACAAACGAAAACGCTCGATCAAAGTGCTCATCTGAGTTGAGTTTTTTTGGAGGCGCTTTCGGGGTGCAGAAACTTCTCAGGCTTGGTAGCATCTGAAAAAGCGGTATGGATACGCCTTCGATCTCTCAGCAAAGAGTGACCGAACTCCTGGCGCAATGGAGTCACGGGGACGATGCTGCCGTCGGCGAATTGACCCCACTAGTCTATGAGGAACTCCGACGCCTCGCTCATCATTTTATGGAGGGACAGCGTCCCGATCACACACTGCAAACGACGGCGCTGGTCAACGAAGCTTATCTGCGCCTGGCCGACCAAACCAATTGTCGCTGGCAGAACCGCGCCCACTTCTTTGCTGTGGCCGCCCGAGCGATGCGCCAAATCTTGGTTAGCTACGCGAGGAGTCAGCGATCCCAAAAGCGCGGCGGGGGCGCGCTTATGGTAGAGTTGGACGAAGTAGCGATTTTCTCCCCGGAGGAATCAAAGGAAGTAATTGATCTGCACGAGGCACTGGAAAGACTGGCCGCACTCGACTCAAGAAAAGCTCAAGTAGTGGAGCTAAAATATTTTGGCGGGCTCAACTATGACGAGATGGCAGAAGTGCTCAAAATTTCGCGTATAACGGTGCGGCGTGACTGGGAATTTGCCAGGGCATGGCTACACACGGAATTGCACAACGTGACTAAATAAACTAGAACTCCTGACTGCCCTCGCAAAGCGGGTCGAATATGACACCGGCGCGGTTACAAAAGATTGAGGAAATCTTTCACGCAGCGCTGGATCAAGAGCCGGACCAGATTAGCGCATTCCTGAAGATGGCCTGTGAAGGCGACGAGCTTTTGCGCCGTAAAGTTGAAGCGCTCGTGGCTTCACATCAACGACCAAGCAGTTTTATTGAAACGTCAGCTGTTGATCTCGCGACGAAGATTATTCAAAATGGGCGAGCTGACTTGCTCGTCGGGCAAACGATCGGCCACTATAAACTTACCAAACGGATCGGCAGCGGCGGGATGGGCGATGTCTATCTGGCCGCCGACATTACGGCGGGCCGCAAAGCCGCGCTCAAACTCCTGCCCGTACGCTTTACCGGCGACGCGGAGCGTCTGAAGCGGTTTCAACAAGAAGCGCATGCTGTAGTTGGGCTCAATCATCCAAATATCCTGACGGTTTATGAGATCGGCGAGGATCACTCAATTCATTACATAGCCAGCGAGCTGATCGAAGGCGAGACACTGCGTCAACGTTTGATGCAGGGCCGAATGCAGTTGAGTGAAGCCGTTGACATCGCGATCCAAGTGGCGAGTGCGCTCGCCGTCGCGCACGCAGCAGGCATTGTCCATCGCGACATCAAGCCCGAGAACATCATGCTTCGGCCAGATGGGTACGTGAAAGTGCTCGACTTCGGGATTGCAAAGCTTGCTGAACAGGAAGTGCCGGTGGCGATACCGACAGACGAAGCGCTGTCGCTGGTTGAGACCAATCTGGGGTCGATATTGGGAACCGTTCGCTATATGTCGCCGGAACAGGCGCGCGGCGCGCAGATTGATAAGCGTACCGATGTTTGGAGTCTCGGCGTGGTGCTTTACGAAATGGTAACTGCGCATGCGCCATTCACTGGCGAAACGCCAGGAGAGGTAATGACTTCGATTCTAGAGACGGAGCCAGCGCCGCTCACAAGTTGTATTACGCACACTCCGGCCGAGCTTCAGCAGATTATCAGTAGAACGCTGCGTAAAGAGCGCGGGGAACGGTATCAGGGCGCCCACCAACTGCTTGAGGCGCTCAAAGAGCTTCGTCACAAATTGGAAGTCCAGGCTGAGTTGGAACGCTCCACTCCGGCTCCTTCATGGCTGCGCTCGGCACGGTCGCCTACCGCTCTGGTGCTCGTATTGCTAGTAGCCGCTTTGGCGCTGGCGCTCCCATTCTACCGGCACCCGAACCTGACAATAAGCTCACCACCAGAAAAGAGCATCGCCGTACTGCCGTTTGAAAGCCTGAGCGAAGAAGAAGAGAACGCCTTTTTTGCCGATGGCGTACAGGACGAAATTCTAACGAACCTGGCTAGAATCGCTGATTTGAAAGTGATCAGCCGCGCCTCGGTAATGCAATACAAAAGCGCAGTGGCTCGCAATCTGACCGAGATTGGCCGGCAACTGCGAGTCGCGCATGTAGTCGAAGGAAGCGTTCAGCGCGCTGGCAATCGCGTACGTGTCAATGCGCAATTGATTGATACGCGCACCGACCGGCAGCTATGGGGGCAGACCTATGACCGCGACCTTGCGGATGTCTTCACGATTCAAAGTGAGATCGCAATGGCGATTGCTCGCCAATTGCAGGCCAGACTTTTGCCACGCGAAAAGAATGCGATTGAGCAAGCGCCAACGGAGAACATCACCGCCTTTGAATTTTACACTCGCGCCAACAATCTTTTGGCAAGTTTAGACAGTAACGCAAAAGCGAAATTGCTTGAGGCGGCCGATCTACTCAATCAGGCCATTGCTAGTGACCCATCGTTTTTCCGAGCGCATTGCCGACTCGCCTACACTCATGATCAACTTTACTTCTTGGGGCACGACCATACGCCTGCACGCCTGGCGATGGCGGAAGCAGCCATTCAAGCAGCATCTCGCCTCCGTCCCGATGCAGGCGAGACACATCTCGCGCGCGCGGAAAATCTTTATCGCGGATACCTCGATTATGACGGTGCCCTGGCTGAACTAGAAATTGCACGTCAGACCTTGCCTAATAATGTACGGGTATTCCAGTTGATAGGTTTCATCCAGAGGCGTAGGGGCCACTGGGAAGAATCCATCGGAAACCTTGAGCGCGCAGGTGACCTTGATCCGCACAATATTTCAACGCCCCAGCAAATTGCGCTGAGTTACGGAGTTCTCTACCGATACGCTGAGGAAAAGTTAGCCTTGGATCGTGCGCTGGCGATCGATCCAAACGACGCTGTAACAAAAGTGGCGCTTGCGGCCGTTCAATTTCATTGGAAGGCCGACACCCGAGCGCTACATCAAACAATTGATTCTATTCGAGGCACAAACCCCGGCGTCTTGCCTAGCGTCGGCTATGACTGGCTGAGTTGTGCGCTGGCTGAGCGCGATGTCGACGAGGCAAGAAACGCGTTGAATGCACTGAGCGACATACCCATGACCGACTATAACGTTCACTTGAATCGTCCACTCATGGAGGGCGTTATCGCTCGCATGACAAAAGACGACGGCAAAACTCGAGCCGCATTTGGTGCAGCGCGCGCGGTGCAAGAGAAGATCGTTCAAGCGCAACCAAGCTACGGCCCGGCCCTGTGCGTGCTTGGTTTAATCGACGCAGGGCTTGGTCGCAAAGACGAAGCACTGCGCGAAGGCCGGCACGCGGTCGACCTTATGCCGGTGGCAAAAGATGCAATCAACGGCCCGCTCATGATTGAGTATCTGGCGATGACCGCTGCCTGGGCTGGCGACAAAGATCTCGCCTGCGAACAGTTGACCATTGCCACTCGTCCTCCAAGCACCGTCAGCTATGGTCAATTGAAACTGCTCCCATTTTGGGACCCTTTGCGCGGCGACCCGCGCTTCGAAAAGCTCGTCGCCTCGCTCGCGCCAAAGAAGTAGAGCGCACTGCCTGCCAGCCCGGTGGGTCGCCGAAACCATCTGAGACCATTCGGACAATTTCGGACACTCGAACTGCGTAATTCTGCGCGATTCGTGCAAAGTGCTCGTTGGGCCATTCCCCTTGTAAGATTCGTTATCGCGCATATTTGTGCTGAAATTGTGCAAATATCACGAATTTTCGAAAGTGGGTTCGAATCCCGTTAGGGTCGCACTGGTTTTCATAAGCGTGTTGCACAACGAAGCGCTTACCGTCATCGCGATGCACGGGAGCCTCGACGAATGGGAGCGCCTCATGGGAGCAGTTGCGAGGCGATGAACGAGTTATTGTTTTTCTTTGGAGCACATCCGATTGGCCGATCAATGTTCCGTCTGTTCCCATACACAAAAGTGGCTAGCCGTCGAGAATGCTGACGTTCCCGGACTACGTCTTGTAAGCCCTTTCTCCCGTGATTGTTATGCTTAGTTCCCTTCGCGGAGCGGGTGACCTCGTCGAAATACCTTACGTTTTTACAGTAACAAGCAAATTAGTTCATAGTTGTGTCAAGATGTTAACTTCTTAAGAGACAGTTCGTTGCAACACAATTTTCACAACTCCTGCCTTTGGCCCAAATTATGCTTGTAAACTAGTAACCAACCCTAAATTAATATGAAAATAAACTTCATCTCCACAAAAAAACTGGCGCTTCTCTCCACAGCGGTATGCGCTACAATGTTAGCATTCAGCAATAATGCCAGTGCCCTCACCATCGGCGACGGACACGAAATAGGCTTCGTCGAGTTCGGCATACCGTCCGGTGATCAGGACAGAACAAATTATGTCAACCATTTGATTGGCATGGGTCTTGGCACCCAAGACGACTTCGGTGGACAACATTTCACTCGATCAAATAATAGTTTTGGTTCCTTACCTACGGCCGTATTCGCTCTTAATGGCACCAGTACAAGT
>Ga0193709_1000359_pt1 | contig 16804 bp, 10 predicted proteins | sample H3c2metaG_FD_160571 | JGI IMG/M metagenome (GOLD analysis project Ga0193709, IMG submission 160571) | Soil microbial communities from a riparian zone of the East river system, Colorado, United States - H3c2 | ecosystem: Environmental > Terrestrial > Soil > Riparian zone | place: USA: East River... | reverse complement strand
GGAAATCCATAAAGCTCCGTAACTGCCGCAGCGTTCGCCAGTCGATCCGCGCCGATCGACTGCGGCTTTGGATAATCAATTCCTACACCGAGATTCAGCTTCCAATCCAGCCTGAGCACGTTGGCCTTTTTGTTTGCCGCTTTTAATACCGCAGAGTTTTTTTCCGGTACTACCGAAGAGAGAACCACCTTCCGCACCTTTCTCTTTTTTAAAAATCGCGCGACGACGGCGCTTGTGACGTCGCTAGTACTGATCCGGGCAGGAGCCGAGACTCGCTTTTTCGATGCAAACGCAAACTTTGCGTACGAGTTACTGATATCGATCAACAAAAAGTCGGTCATTCGTGTGGAAACCAGACACACTAAAACAAGACAGCTGTGTTATGCACGCGCTACATGGAAGGGTTTCCAGCGTCAAGTGCCGTTTGCTTGCGACAGTTGCGTCGCGCGCGTAGCCTCGCCTCATGAGAAGATTGGTGCATCGCCCGCGGCGCTTGCGGCGTTCCCCACCTTTGCGAAATCTTGTCCGCGAGACGCAATTGAGCGTCTACGATTTTGTTCTGCCTCTGTTCGTAAGCGAAAAACTGGATGAACGTCGGCCAATCGTCAGCATGCCGGGAGTTTTTCAGTTGCCCGTAAGACAGATTGCCGATGAAGCGCGCCGCGCTCAAGATCTCGGGCTCCAGGCAGTCCTTCTTTTCGGGATTCCAGAACACAAAGACGAACAGGCCAGCGGCGCTTACTCAGAAAATGGAGTCATTCAAAGAGCCGTGCGATCCATTAAATCAAAATGTCCGGATTTGGTCACAATTACCGACGTCTGCCTGTGCGAATACATGAGCCATGGCCATTGTGGCGTCACACGTATGGACGGAGACCATTTCCATGTTCTCAACGACGAAAGCGTCGAGCTTTTGGTCAAAACGGCGCTTTCTCACGCGGCAGCGGGTGCAGACATGGTCGCGCCGAGTGATATGATGGACGGCCGGATTGGCGCAATTCGCGAGGCGCTTGATGCCGCAGGCTTCGATCAAACTGGGATTATCAGTTATGCGGCCAAGTTTGCTTCGTCATTTTACGGACCATTCCGCGAGGCAGCCGAAAGCCCGCCGCAATTTGGCGATCGCCGTTCGTACCAAATGGATTTCGCCAACGCAAATGAAGCCCTGCGTGAGGTAGCCCTGGATATCGATGAAGGAGCGGACATCGTGATGGTAAAGCCAGCCTTGCCCTATCTCGATATCTTATGGCGCGTCCGTGAGCGCTTCGGAAAACCGACTGCCGTTTATCATGTCAGCGGCGAGTTTGCGATGGTCAAAAGCGCTGTCGAAAAAGGGCTCTTAGATGAGCGTGCCGCTGTTCTTGAAATCATGACAGCGCTCAAACGCGCCGGCGCGGATGTCATCGTCACTTATTGGGCGCGCGAACTCGCGAAATGGCTGCGGGAGTAACAAGCGGCCACGGCGAATCCGACTTTGGACTGCGCAGACATGTCCGCGCTTTCAAAAGCGGCGACATGTCGCCGCACTCCAAAGAGCCGCGCAACGAAACGGAAACACACGCGCGGCTAAAGCGGCTCGCGTTTATTTGGGCGCAGGCGCAAGGATTTTCTGCATGCGCGATGGAAGTAACTTTGCCAAAGTGTCGGTACCGTGCCGACGTGGCCGGCCATCGATGGCAGCGAAAACAGATTGGATCGACAGCGATTTTCGAATGTAAACAAGCGCTCTGCGACTTGCGGCGAGACAATTGTCATAGCAAAGCTGCGCTCGAGCGTCTCGACTTGATCTGCCAGCGGCGCCAAATTCTTGAATCCCGCCTACGCGAGCACTATCCAAACCTGCGGAATGGCGATTCGCTCTTCCCTGAGTTTGACTCGGAGAACTTCACCGCGATCGGTCACCTTGGTTACGCGCGGCTTTTGCGTGACATGCATGCCCTGCAAAATCGCCTCTACGACTGCACCAAGTTCGACAAATTAATCCGCTACCGCTGCGCGAACTTGTTTTTCCTTGTTCTGCCTGAAGAGTTATTCCGCAAACCGGAGATCCCGGTCGGCTGGGGCGCGCTCGTGGAATCAAATGGCGCTCTCACACTCAAGCGAAAACCAACATGGCGTGACACAACAGCCGAGGATCGAATTGATCTTCTACAGCGAATCGCCATTGCCGGGACCCGAGTGCTAAATCGACAGCTGGAAATCGGATGGGACCAAGTCGCGGCCGGACGTTTGTGACCGATCGTGGCAGGATAGCTAGCCCGGCGATTGAATAGGCACGAGCAAATTGTGTCCGGTCATCTCTTTTGGCTGCGGCAGTCCCAGCAAAAACAAAAGAGTGGGCGCCACATCGGCCAGAATTCCGTCTTCGCAGCGAAACTTTGCTGCATCTTTGGCGACGTAAGTGAAATGCACAAGGTTGCTGGTATGCGCGGTGTTCGGTGAGCCATCCGCGTTGCGCATCTGCTCGCAGTTACCATGATCGGCAGTGATCAGGCATTTGCCGTCAAGCTCGAGAAGTTTTGGGATAATTCGCGCAATGCATTCATCCACGGTTTCGACGGCCTTGATTCCCGCCTCAACCACGCCGGTGTGACCGACCATATCGGGATTGGCAAAGTTTAGCACGATCAGATCATAATTCGCCATGAGCGCGAGCACTTCATCAGTGACCTCAGAGGCGCTCATCTCCGGTTTCAAATCGTAGGTAGCGACTTTTGGTGAGGGAATCAGTTTGCGGTCTTCGCCGGGAAGCGGTTTCTCGATTCCACCATTAAAAAAGTAAGTCACATGCGCGTATTTCTCCGTCTCAGCGATGCGCAGTTGCGATTTGCCTGCAGCGCTCACGACCTCAGCCAGGATGCTGCGAAGCTCTTGCTGCGGAAAAAGGAATGGCGACGGGAAGCGAACGTCGTATTGCGTGAGGCCGACAAAATGGACTTGCGGCCACACCTCGCGGTCGAAGCCGTCGAAATCCTTCAGCAAAAAGGCTTGCGATAATTGCCTCGCCCGATCGGCGCGGAAGTTGAAAAACAAAACTGAGTCGCCATCGCGCACCCGCTGCTCGTTGAAGTGCGAGAAAATCAGAGGCGGCATAAACTCGTCGGTCTTGCCAAGTGAGTATTGTCGCTCAACCGCTGCGGAAGGTGATGATTTGCAGAACTCACCGCGACCAAGAACGATTGCGTCCCAAGCTTTTTTCGTGCGGTCCCAGCGTCGGTCACGATCCATCGCGAAATAGCGGCCAATCACGGTGACTATCCTGGCGCCGCTCTTCCCCAGTTCTTTTTCGCAGGTTCTAAAAAAACCAGCTCCGCCGGTGGGTGACGTGTCTCGCCCGTCGGTGAAAGCATGGACGAAGATTTCCATTACGCCTGCTTCACGGGCGGCGTTAGCAAGCGCGATCATGTGCAAATAATGGCTGTGTACACCGCCGTCGGAAACCAGGCCCAGCAAGTGAAGCCGGTGACCGCGCGCATCTGCGAATGTCTCTTGTAAAACTTGGTTACGAGTTAGTTCGCCCTCTTCGATCGCTTTGTTAATTCGCGTCAGATCTTGATAAACGATTCTACCTGCTCCCAAATTAAGGTGGCCCACTTCCGAGTTGCCCATCTGTCCCTTCGGCAAGCCGACATCGACGCCACTGGCGCTCAATTTAGAAGATGGATAATCCCGGTAGAGCTTGTCGTGAAAAGGGGTAGACGCGAGGAGCGTTGCGTCTCCATTCTCATTACGCTTGTCCCAGCCGCCTGCATTTATGCCCCAGCCGTCGCGAATGATGAGCATCACCGGACCAGCCATACGTCGCGCACTTTGCTGGTGAATGCCAAGACCGACAAGCGGTTCTTTCGTTGACAACCGGACAAACGCGCGCCTAGATCGGCCTCGTGAAATGGCGCAACCAGTTGCTCGCGCTTTTTTGCCTTCTCGCGTTTGCCGGCGTTGGGGTTCTTTACTTTCAACACTGGGTCATTCGCAAGCCTTTTGGAATCATTGTGTTTGTTGGAGAAGGTCTCTCGCCAGCTCGGCTGGGCCCCACGCGCACTTATGCCGGTGGCGCTGGCACGCGCCTGAGCGTGGACTCGATGCCTCATGCAGCTTTGGTGATGAATTACTCGAAGGATTTCGCCGCTCCCGATCAAGCAGCTGCCGCAACCGCAATCGCGACAGGTGAAAGGGTGGCCAATCGCGCCCTTGCTATCAATGGTGAGGGCAAGCCTATCAAGAACATCGTCGAGCTCGCGCACGAATACGGACGAGCCACAGGGTTAGTGACGGATACAAAGCTTACTGAACCGACCAGCGCGGCTTTTTACGCGCACCCGGCCGAATCGACCGATTTCGAGAAAATCGCTGCTGAGTTCGTGGATCGTGCGAACATCGACATCGCAATGGGTGGCGGCGGGGCGCAATTTCGTCCGGTCACGAAAGGGGGAGAAAGGCAAGACAATCGCGACCTGTTGCTCGAACTTCGGGGCAACGGATTCGATATTGTTCGGACACGAGCCGAGCTGGAAACGATCCCCGCGTGGCGCCGGCCGAAACTCTTTGGTGTTTTCAGTGATGGCGATCTCGCATTCACGAACCAGGTAGAAGAGAGAACTCACCAGCCCAGCCTTTCAGATATGGTACGGCGAGCCATCCAACTACTTCAATATAATCCGGGCGGCTATTTACTGGTTATCGATGCAGGGCTGATGCGCAAAGCAGCACAGGAAAACAACGGAGAAAGGACCCTAAGCCAAACAGTCGAACTAGACCGGGCAGTCGGCATTGCTCGAAGCTATGGAGGGCAAAGATCGACAATCGTAGTCTGCGGTGATGTGGCAATCGGTGGACTGAGCTTGAATGGCTTTCCTTTTCGCAAAGACAGCGGGATCGCATTGCTGGGTTTTAATTCAGCCGGACAGCCTTGGATCACTTGGGCAACCGGCCCCCACGGCACCAAGTCGTATGGGCCGGCAAAAATACCGGAGAAAGATGCAGCCGAGACGCAGCAATCGGAAGACCCCGAGCCGGCGACATTCTACACGAAATCCGCATTGGTTACGGTTGAAGACGTCGTCGTGTTCGGCAGCGGCCCAGGAACAGACGCGCTGCAAGGAGTAATTGATAGCACAGTTGTTTTCGAAACTCTGCGCGACGAGCTTTGAGAGCTGTGCGTAGCCAATCCGGGAAACACCTTTCGTGACGGATAAGATCGAAATGAACGGCAAAGCGTTGCGTCTTGGGTGGTGCATCCTGGCGGTAATCGTTTTCGGCTTCGTCCTCGCAATCCGAATTCGGCTCCTGGGGATTCCGCTCGAGCGCGACGAAGGCGAATACGCTTATGCCGGCCAACTAATGTTACAAGGCATCCCTCCATATAAGCTCGCTTATAACATGAAGTTTCCGGGAACGTACGCCGCTTATGCCGTGATTATGTCGATCTTCGGACAAACAATTTTTGGAATTCATCTGGGTTTGCTCCTGGTCAATGCCATCACAGTCGCGCTGATTTTCCTATTAGGGCGACGGCTAATAGATTCGACTGTAGGAATCGCCGCAGCAACGAGCTATGCCGTTCTCTCCATGAGTCCATCGGTCCTGGGTTTAGCTACTCACGCCACAAATTTTGTGATGGTATTCGTTCTTGGTGGGACGTTGCTGATCCTAAGGCTGTCGGAGTCAGAGCGGCATTCGTTCGAACGACTATCCGCAAGTGGATTGCTGTTTGGCATCGGCGCGTTGATGAAGCAGCCCGCGCTGTTGTTTATCCCGTTTGGAGCAATCCACCTTCTCTGGAACGATGTCCACCAGCGATTTATCCTGAAAAAAATCCTTCTACGAAATTTGATTTTCGGGGTTGCTGCAATTGTCCCCCTCGGAATCACATGTCTCATTCTTTGGTACGCAGGCGTATTCGATAAATTCTGGTTCTGGACAGTTAGGTACGCTGCCCAATACGGCACTTTTCTTATGGGTGAGATATACACTGGCAAGTGGCCTTTATACCGGGCCATGCAGGTTTCTGGTCGGAGCATCACAGAAGCCATTGGAGTGGCCTGGGGATTGTGGGCATTGGCTGGACTCGGCTTGATGGTCGGACTTTGGGAAAGGAGGAGTCGCTCCAGCACAACTTTTCTGCTCGGCTTTCTCGTGTTCTCGGCTTTAGCAGTATGCCAGGGATTTTATTTTCGACCGCATTATTTTATTATGATCCTTCCGGCGGTCTCGCTGCTTGTCGGCGTCGCAATTAGCAACCTGTCCGATCTTCTGGCCAGCCGGATGATTGTGGTTAGATTCGCGCCGCTATTTCTGCTCGGCGTGACCCTTGGCCTGCCAATTTTCTGGGAGAAGAAACTCTTCTTTTTAGTCTCTCCAGTTGAAGCCTCCAGAATGATTTACTCCGATAATCCGTTCGCCGAGTCGGTTAAAATCGCAGACTATCTGCGAGATCACACAAGCCCGGATGATACGATCGCGGTGTTGGGATCGGAACCGGAGATTTATTTTTATGCGCAGCGGCATTCGGCGACCGGATACATTTATACTTACGGCTTGATGGAACCGCAAAAATATGCGCGACAAATGCAGGAGGAGATGATCCAGGAGATCGAACGCGCTCGTCCTAACTATCTGATCTCGGTGGTAATGTTTTATTCCTGGTTGTGGCGTCCGGGATCTGAGCGGTTGATCTTCACTTGGGCGAATGAATATACGGCGCAAAATTATGTTGCAGCCGGTCTCGTGAATATTACGCCTCGGCAAACCGATTATTTCTTTGGGGACGTTCCGCCGTCGGTCGAGAGTCTGACAAACTATATCTTGATTTACGAACGGAATCGTTAAGCAGCGTTGTCTCACAAAAGTTTAGCGTTGCACGTGCACCGGATCAATTCCAACTCAATCGCTTTCCCTAAGACAAGCCGTCACTGGGTAATTGTCTGCGTTTGCATCTTTCTTGCATTGCTTACGTGGATCGTCTTTGGCCAGACGTTTTGGCACGACTTCGTTAACTATGATGATCCGCGGTATGTCTATCAAAATACCAAGATAACCAGCGGCCTTAACATCGCCGGTATTGCCTGGGCATTCACTCATATTCATTCTGAGAACTGGCATCCGCTGACGACGATTACACACATGTTGGATTGCTCGTTATACGGGTTAAAGGCAGGAGGGCATCACTTTAGCAATGTACTTTTCCACACAATTGCCGTGGTCCTACTCTTTCTTGCGCTGCAACAAATGACTGGTGCGCTTTGGAAGAGCGCGTTTGTGGCAGCGGTGTTCGCCATTCACCCCTTGCATGTGGAGTCAGTGGCCTGGGTGGCGGAGCGCAAGGATGTACTCAGCGGTGTTTTCTTCATGCTAACTCTGCTCGCCTATGTCCATTACGCGCGCGCACCCTCGACCTGGCGCTATGTGATAGTGGCATTTGTGTTTGCTCTTGGTCTGATGTCGAAGCCGATGCTGGTGACGGTGCCATTTGTGCTCTTACTTCTGGATTACTGGCCGCTCGGAAGAATTACAGATCAGCGATCACATACCGGACATCAGCTTTTAAGCCTGCTCGTGGAAAAAATTCCACTCCTCGCACTTTCTGCCGTTTCAAGCGTTGTCACATTTCTGGCGCAACGAGGAGCAATCGGTTGGACTGAACAATTGCCAATGTTGCCACGAGTTAACAACGCCCTGGTGAGCTACGTGATTTACGTGCGGCAAATGTTTTGGCCAGCAAACCTTGCGGTCTTCTACCCTCACCCTGAAAATCGGTTGTCACCGTGGGAAATCAGCCTTGCCCTGGCCGTTCTTATTGGCATTACCATAGCAGCGGCTATCCTGAGAAAGAAAGCGCCGTATTTCATCATGGGTTGGTTCTGGTATCTGGGGATGCTTGTTCCAGTCATCGGGTTGGTACAAGTAGGATGGCAGGGGCATGCCGATCGATATACGTATCTGCCACAGATCGGCCTTTACATTGCAGGCACCTGGGCGTTTGCCGATTTGACTGCTTCGTGGCGCCGCCGACGCGTACTTCTAATCGCTGCTGCGCTGCTCGTAGTTGCCGCGTTAAGTTGTAGCGCCTCGATCCAAACATCTTATTGGCGCAATAGTGAAACGTTGTTCACTCATACGCTCGCTGTGACCAAACACAACGATGTTGCTGAAAACAACCTCGGTATAATTTTTCTGCAAAACGGCCAGTTGGATGACGCCATTTCCAGGTTACAGGCAGCGATCGACCTTCGCCCCGAAAATGGCCCGGCGCATAACAATCTCGCAAAGGCCCTCCTTCAAAAGGGCCGGGTCGCAGAGGCAATGGTGCACTATCGTAAATTCTTGGAGATAGAACCCGCGAACGTAGAGGCACGTAACATTCTGGGAACAGCTTTCATCCAGCAAGGGCGAGTACGGGAAGCAATTGAGCAGTGGCAGGAAGCGCAGGCGATCGAGCCGGAAAACGGCAATGCTGCAAGCAATCTGGCTTGGGTGTTCGCAACGTGTCCCGATGATTCCATCCGAGACGGGCGCCGCGCAGTTGAGCTGGCAGAGAAAGCGCTGCGTATCTCAGGTGGCAAAATCCCAATGATTTTTCGGGTGCTAGCAGCCGCATATGCAGAGGATGGGCGGTTTTCACAGGCGATCGAAAGTGCGCAGCGCGGCGCCGATTTAGCAACTAGCCAGGGAAACTCCGCGTTAGCCGCCGAGCTTCAGAGTAACATCGCTCTCTACCAGACTGGCACGCCACTGCGCGATCCTAGCCTGGCAGCTGGCGGTTCTTCCCCACAGTGAATAAAAACAAGCGGCCATCTGCCCAGAACCACCGCGGATTACCAAAAGGAGTTCGAAGTCATCGCACAACGATTGTTATATACCTGTTTCTTATTGCAATCAGCCTGGCCGTGTTCGGCCAAACACTGCGATACGATTTCGTTAACTTTGACGACGACGTATACGTCTATAAGGCACCGGCGATTCAGGCCGGATTGACAGTAAAAGGGCTGGCGCTTGCTTTTACCAGCCCACACGCACGCAACTGGCATCCACTGACGACCATTTCGCACATGCTGGATTGCCAGCTATACGGTCTAAAGGCCAGCGGCCATCATGCGACCAACGTCCTTTTGCATACCATTGCGGTGCTGTTGCTCTTCCGGGTGCTGTGGCAAATGACCGGCGCACTGTGGAAGAGTGCCGCTGTAGCAGCGTTGTTCGCAGTTCATCCACTCCATGTTGAGTCAGTGGCATGGGTGAGCGAACGAAAAGACGTTTTAAGCGCCGTCTTTTTTTTACTCATTCTGGGTGCATACTGTCGTTACACACGCGCACGGTCTGTAACGCGTTATCTGGCGGTTGCTGTGCTATTCGTAGCCGGGCTCATGTCCAAGCCAATGCTGGTAAGCGCACCCGTCATCCTTCTTCTTTTGGATTACTGGCCACTACGTCGCTTTGAACAACTCTCTTTAACAAAAGAGAGAGCGAAAGGCGCAAAATCTGGTGATCAATGGCGCGTAAGACGAGACCTTGTTTTGGAAAAAGTTCCCTTGCTCGCTATCGCCGCGGGTTCTTGTGTCATCACATTTATCCTGCAGAAACGAGCTACTGGTGCGATCCCACCGCTACCGTTCCTCTGGCGCATAGAAAACGCGGTCGTGACTTACGTGATTTACGTCTGGGAAACATTGTGGCCGGCACGCCTCGCCGTTTTCTACCCTCATCCAAATGATACTCTGACAATTTGGGAAATTCTTCTCGCGATTGGACTGCTTCTCGCGATGACTATCGCAGCAATCGTTTTCCGAAGGAAAGGACCGTATCTCTTCGTCGGATGGTTCTGGTATGTCGGCATGCTACTCCCCGTGATCGGCCTCGTCCAGGTTGGAGAACAAGGCCACGCGGACCGCTATACGTACCTCCCCCACATCGGTCTGTTTGTGCTCGCAGTGTGGCTTGTCGCGGATGTGACCGCAGTGTCCCAACGAAGATCACGGGTTGCTGTAGCATCCGCGGTAATAATCATCGTTGCCCTGGGGTGGGCTTCCTTCATTCAGGCTTCGTACTGGCGCAATAGCGAGACTCTTTGGACCCATGCTCTGGCCGTGACTTCTAATAACGATGTTGCCCACAATAATCTCGGTTACCTCTGCGCCGATCGCGGGGAGCTGGACAAGGCGATCTCTCACTTTGAGACCGCGTTAAGGATTAGGTCCAGTAAGCGGGATCCGCATTACAGCGCCGGTTCAGCTGTTGTGCAAGTAAACCTCGCCGACGCTCTGAGCCGAAAAGGACAACCCGATGAAGCAATGGTTCACTACGACGAGGCGATAAAATCGCAACCAAACTATGCAGATGCCTATTACAACCGCGGGAACATTCTTTTTGCAGAAGGCCGTATCGACGAAGCAATGGCAGATTGGGAGAAGACGCTCCAGATACGACCCGATGACGCGGATGCCCATACCTGCCTTGGTAATGCTCTCTTGCGGCGAGGTTCGGTCAAGGAGGCGGTCGCCCAGTACGAAAACGCAATAGCCTTAGCTCCCGAGGATCCCCATTCTCGCATCAACATGGCCTGGGTGTTGGCAACTGCTCCCGATGCGTCCGTTCGTGATGGCATCAAAGCGGTAGAGTTCGCTCAGCGAGCAATGGAGCTTTCGGGTGGCAATGATCCTAAGTTTCTCCGGACGCTCGCAGCTGCTTACGCAGAGAGCGGCCGGTTCTCTGAGGCAATCACGACTGCAAGACAAGCAATGATGACAGCTACCGTGCAAGGGAAAGCCGGCTTGGCACATGTTCTTGACGGTGATGTAGAGCTGTATCGCGCGAATGTTCCTCTCCGCGCAGCGAGGTCCGCAGATTAGATTCCTTGGCGAACTGTTACTTGCATGAGCGATTCGGTCATGCGTGCGAGCTAGCGTGCTTGCTTAGCTACCTGGCTTGCTTGTGATAAGGCTGCCCGGATTCATAGAGCGCGATCTCTTTTCGAAGGAAGTCGCTTAATGCGGAGTTTCCCTGGTCATCGGCTGCTTGCAAGGCTTCATGGGCTGTCGCTCTGGCTTCCGAAAAGCGGCCAGCTTCCGCATAGGCAGCAGCCAGAATCCGCAGAACAAGGGGCCCCTTCCCACCCGATGACCGACTAGCCTGTTCAGCCAGCAGAACCGCTTCGGACCCGTTTCTAAGCGATGAATCCGGCGACGTCGCTAGCAGCCACGCGAGGTTACTTTGCGCGGCAACATTTTCCGGTACGAGGGTAAGCGCCTCCTTGTATTGCCCAATCGCTTCGGCAATGCGGCCTTTCGCCAGAAGGGCGCTCCCCAGGTTTGCATGCGCATCCGCGTTCCCCGGAACCAACTCCAACGCTTTTTCATAGTGTATAATAGCTTCGTCGATCGATCCTTTGCGAAGGAGCGCGCTCGCAAGGTTGTATTGAGCTTCGGCATGATTGGGCAACACGGCCACACAGGTGCGATAATGAGTGATCGCGCCGTCCATGTCGCCCTTGGAAAGAAGCGCATCAGCTAAATTGCATGAAGCCTCCGCGTAATCCGGTCGAACCGCCAGTGCCTCTTGATAATGCGCAATCGCGTCATCGACACGCCCTGCTTGAAACAATGTAGCACCAAGATTGTTATGCGCTTCGGCATCGGCAGGAGTAATCGCCAACGTTGCTTCGTAATGCGTGATGGCATCATTGAATTCGCCTTTCTCAGCCAAGAGGCGGCCAAGGTTATAGTGCGCTTCCGCATAACCTGGCCGCAGTTCGATCGCCTGGTGATAATGAGTTATTGCCTGATCAGTCTCGCCATGATCCTGAAGAGCGATTCCAAGGTTGTAATGCGCCATCCAGCAGGCGGGGTTCCTTGTGAGGGTCTTTGTGTAAAAGGTTATAAGGTCGTAGTAAACGGCACCTTGCTGCCATGTTAAAAAGCCAAGCGCCAACAGAAGGATGCTGCAACCCAACGAGCCCAGAAACAATCTCCCTCGGGCTACACCAATGTTATCGCTCGATGATTGTAGGGCGTCTGTGTCAGACGCCAACTCAAGCGGCGTTTCACAGAAACGCCCTACAAGCGTTGCAATAGCCGCGCCAGCTAAAGCAAGCGGCCCCATGCTCGCAAGGTATTGGAAGTGATCGCTTACAAATGAGTAACGAAAGAAATAGACACTAAAAAAGCCGAGCACCGGAAACAATGAGACGACGTAGTACGCAGCGGCAAAGAACAAAGCGCGGCCAGCTCTTCCTGGCAGCGTCCATAGGACGATCAAACCAAGCGTTGCTGCAAGCAACGGCAGGTACGCCATCCATTGCCATGAATGAATTTCCCACCTCGGATAAATGAAAATGAGCGGATGAGGCCAGGCAAGTTTGCCCAGGTAAAACCATATCGCTCGTCCTGCGATGATCAGACGCTCTGGCGAGGTCTGTGCCCACTCCGGGCCAACTGCGCTTGCATGAAATTTCTGTTCCCAAATTGTCCAGGCGCTCGCAAACGCTGAAATGAGCAGGAATGGAGCAAGCGGTACTCCATCTCTCCATCCGATCCGCCCTCGCCGCCACCAGACGCAGAGAGCGAGCACGATGGGCAACATGACCACCGAAGGTTTGCTTAACGTCGCGAGTACGAAAAAGACCAGGGACAAACTAAACAGCAACGCGCTCTTTATAGGATTTTTCCACGTCTGCGAGTGCTCTTCCCAATTTAGAAAGCAAAAAATCGACAGGAGGTAGAACAGGCATGACTGGGTGTTCTTTAGCTCAGTCACCCAGGCGACTGACTGCACCATGACGGGGTGCAGCGCCCAGAGTGCTGCGCCGAGCCATGCGCCACGGACCCCGAGTTGTCGAAGGAGGCGCCAAAGCAATACCGCCGATCCCGCGTGCATCAACACGTTGAGGATGTGATACGGCAGCGGATTTAAGCCAACGAACTTGTGCAGCACCCAAAAAGTCGTGAGCACCAGCGGATAATAGACGGCTCGCATGCTGGTCCAGATTTCCTTCAGCCCCAGCGGGCCGACTATGCATGGATTCTGGGTCAGATGCGACTCATCGTCCCAGACAAATCCGGCACCGAAAACCGGTGCGTACGCGATGAAAACCAATGCGATTAGCAGAAATCCCCAAAGCCAATCTCGCCGCTCAAAAAATCTAACCACGAATGAACACTAATGCCCACGAATACGGCGACGAAAAATTCGCGCCTTATTCGTGTTGGTTCGTGTTTTCACTCTGTTTGGCGATGCGCAGGTTTTCCTCGGCCTCCGGAAAGTCGGGATGGAGACGTAACGCCTCTTCGAATTGCAAGACCGCCTGGGTGAGATTGCCTTCGCGCATGAAAACCTTACCCAGATAGTTATGTGGTTGAGCGAGTTTCGGGTTGAGACTGGATGCCTTCTGAAAATGTTCCTTTGCTTCGGATAGATCTCCCTTATCAAAAACCAAACTGCCGAGGTCGATATGAGCATCGACCAAACGGGGATCGAGTTGTAGGGACTGGCGGTAATGCCCAATTGCTTCCTCGATTTTGCCATGTTTTTCCAGGAACGCGCCATAGCTGTAGTGCGCTTGGGCGGACTTGGGGGCGAGTCGGATGGAGGCTTCGGATTCGGCAGCCGCTTGATCGTCGTGACCGAGTTGTTCCAGAAGATAAGCATAGCCCGAGTGATACTCGGCATTATTGGGATCAATGCGCAACGCTTGTTCAAAATGCGTTTGCGCGTCGTCCAATTTTCCTTGCTCCATCCGGAGGCCTGCCAGATTAACGTGGCCTTTCGCTGAATTAGGATTCAAACGTAGCGCCTCGGAAAAATGTCCGGCTGCCTCATCGGTTCGTCCAGCCTCTTGCAAAGCCGTCGCGTAATTGAAATGCGCTCGCACACTGGACGGAAGGTCAGCAACGATCGAGGACAAACGCTCAAGTTTACCCTGGGCAGAATGCACCTCCGCGAACCAAAGCGCTACAAGGGGTATTACAAAGACCGCTACCCATTTCGCGCCGTGCAAAGCCCAACTCGACAAAAAAGCGTTTTTTGAAAGATCAGTGGCTCCGCCGGTGATGCCGAGAGATTGTCGCGTCGATTTCTCACGAACCTTCCAAATGAAGCCGTCGTAGTAAAAATGGAGCAGTGCCGACGCGGTCACGACGCCGGTTAAAATGCGCTTAACGGCGTCGATGCCGACATATGATTTGGACAAGCTCAGCCCGCCGTAGGCGAGCACCAAGCCTACATAAACGCCTACGAGCGCGCCACTGCGGCGGAACACGAAACGCATAAACCCACCGATCGATCTGTCGCTCTCGACTCGTTTACGGTTATAGATCCACACCAGCGAGAGGTACTGCACATCGTGGAACACTTCGAATAACGCGATGCCGACGAGGACGCTGGCTACGATGTTGTTGCAGTACCACCAAAAGGAAATGCTCGTGACAAGAAGCACCAGCTTGACCGGGCTTGGGCGCTTCCCTTGCGTCCACATCCAGACGAAATTCACCAGGAATACACCTGAAATGGCCAAAGCCAACGCCAGCAGCCCTTGCTGCGCTGCCCGAAGGAGTGCGGGCGGAATAAAAGGTCCTCCGGCCGCATAATAACTTTCCAAGGTGTCGGTCATCCGCTGCGGCGAAAGAAGCACAGCGGTCCCAAACCAGATCCCGCACAGAGCGAAATCAAGGCGTCGCGTTAGCTCCGCGAACGAGCCGACCTTCGCGTCGTAGATGCGGCAGAACCCGTATGTTTGCATCATTCCATGCCAAACGCCCCAGACAAACGCGACAAGCACGATGCCTTTGAGGTCCCACAGAGAAAAAGCTGCGCAAACCACTACGAGGAAAATCGGTGCGAAAATGAATCGGTATCGGAAACGCTGAAACAAGGCGCGGTCACCGTAGGCGCGAATCATGCCTGGCAAGTGGTGCCCCATCGCACCGAACGCAGCGACAAAAAGATAAATGTCTTCGGCGGCCCAGAGTCCCTGGGCCCCGATAAAGACGGGCACCAGCAAGAGCGGCGTACAGACGTAAAGAATCAAGTCGCGCCAACTGTCCAGAATCCACAAATTAGGCTTGCGTCCACCGGTTGCCGGACCAGGCACAGCCGGGACAGTTTGCGGAGATGAGAATGCAGAAACGTGCTGCATGCTTTGGCGGAACCAAGTCTTCCTCAAACCGCGGCGAAAATCAATCCTTAGATCATTCTCAACCGCTGCTGATAATGTGGACACGAAGTTCATTTCTTGATTCGCGAGCGAATCGCAATCTTCGAAGTCCGTCGTTGGATTGCTGTGAATTATCCTGCTCCGTGCGTAGAATCGTTTCTTCAGCCGGCGTACCCGAACCAGACCTTTAATCGTAGCCAACGATACATGATAGCCTTCTCGAATGCGCCGGCCCGGCTGCCTGCTAGTGATTTGATAGATCTAGTGCCGTGGGCTACACGTGGTCGATCTAGTCTTTAGGAAATGGCAAAACACGTTTCTGTGCGGTCAGTCATCCCGAAGCTGGGGGTGATTTTCGGGATTTGCGCTGTTCTCGCCGGGATTACCTGGTTGGTTTTTGGTCAAACCGTAGCGCACCAGTTCGTCACCTACGACGACCCACAGTATGTTTACGAGAATGCACAGGTTGCCGCAGGACTCTCACCAGAGAGCGTGCTTTGGGCCTTTACGCACACTGTAGGTGGTAACTGGCATCCGCTGACGGTCATCTCGCACATGTTGGATTGTCAGCTATACGGTTTGAAGCCGGCCGGACATCATTTCACAAACGTTCTTTTGCACACCATCGCTGTCATCCTTCTGTTTCTCGTGCTGCGACGAATGACAGGCACGTTGTGGCAAAGCGCTTTTGTTGCGGCGTTATTCGCAATTCATCCGTTGCACGTGGAGTCTGTCGCATGGATCTCTGAGCGGAAAGACCTATTAAGCGCCGTCTTTTTCATGCTCACGCTCGGTGCTTACATCCGATATGTTCACAAGCTCTCGTTCACATCCTACATCCTTGTCCTGCTTGTGTTCGCGTTCGGCCTTATGTCGAAACCGATGCTCGTGACCGTTCCGTTCGTTCTCCTATTGCTGGATTACTGGCCATTAAAGCGATTCGCGCCAGAAGCTCCAATCAAGCTTGGCCAGCAGCGTAGAGTTGAAGACCGCGAGAGTATTCGACGAATTCTCCTCGAAAAAATTCCGCTGCTACTTTTTTCATTTGGCTCTTGCGCGGCAACTCTTTTTGCTCAGCGCCATTTTATCGACCCGATCGGACATCTGTCACTGATGAACCGATTTTCCAATGCCGCTGTAGCAACTGTCATTTATCTGCGACAACTCGTGTGGCCATTTGGATTGTCCGTCTTTTACCCTCATCCGAGGCACAGCCTTTCTGTCTTACAAGTCTTGGCGGCGGCGCTGTTCCTCATCGCGGTCACCGCAGGTGCTTTCATGTGCAGACGGAGACATCCTTATTTTTTGACGGGCTGGTTTTGGTTTTTGGGAATGGTGGTGCCGGTGAGCGGTATCATACAGGTCGGCGAGCAGGCTCACGCGGATCGCTACATGTACCTGCCCCAAATCGGTCTGTATATTCTTGTGACCTGGTTCGTTGCCGACACTGTCTCCTCGTGGCGCCATCGACGCATTCTTCTCGGCACGGCAATGGCTTCCTCAATCGCCCTGTTGATGTTTCCCGCCTGGAAACAAACCAGTTACTGGCGTGATGGCCGCACTCTTTGGACGCACGCCCTCGCGGTCGATCCACAGAACGACACGGCTCACATTAGTCTTTGCGATCTTGACCTCCGCGAAAATCGCCTGGACGACGCAGTA
>Ga0193709_1000358_pt1 | contig 16852 bp, 11 predicted proteins | sample H3c2metaG_FD_160571 | JGI IMG/M metagenome (GOLD analysis project Ga0193709, IMG submission 160571) | Soil microbial communities from a riparian zone of the East river system, Colorado, United States - H3c2 | ecosystem: Environmental > Terrestrial > Soil > Riparian zone | place: USA: East River... | reverse complement strand
CCGCACGACGTTGTACAGCTGGCGCACGTTGCCGGGCCACTCGGCCGTCGCCAATAGCTCCACCGCTTCCGGCGCATAAATCTTGCGCTGGCCGCTTTCCTTGGCGATCTGTTCCAGAAAATGCGCGACCAGCAAGGGAATGTCCTCGCGGCGGCGGCCCAACGAAGGCACTTCGATGTGCACCACATTCAGCCGGTAGTACAGGTCCTCGCGAAATTGACCGGCGACCATCAACTCATGCAAGTCGCGGTGCGTGGCGGAAATAATGCGCACATTGGTCTGCACGGCATCCGCACCGCCCACCGGGCGAATCGTGTTGTCCTGCAGTACGCGCAGCAGTTTGACCTGCAGCCGCATCGGCATGTCGCCGACCTCGTCGAGCAGCAAGGTGCCGCCGTCGGCGGTTTCGAACAGGCCTTTCTGGGCGCGGGTCGCGCCGGCGAACGCTCCGCGCTCGTGGCCGAACAGTTCCGATTCCAGCAGGTTTTCGGCCATGGCACTGCAATTGATGGCGACGAAGGGTTTATTGCGGCGCGGGCTGGCTTCGTGAATCGCCCGGGCCAGCAGCTCCTTGCCGGTGCCGCTCTCGCCGGTCAGCAATACTCGCGCATCCGTGCCGGCAACCATGTTGGCTTGCGCCAACTTATCCTCCATGAGCTGGTTGCGCGTAATGATGTTCGCGCGCCAATCCTCATCCACATGCGCAAAACCCGACACCTTGAGCGCCTTTTGCACGTGATCGAGCAGCTCCTGCTTGTCGACGGGTTTGGTGAGGAAGCCGAATGCGCCGCTTTGCGTCGCGTGCACGGCATCCGGAATGGTCCCGTGGGCCGTCAAGATAATGACCCGCAAACCCGGCCAGCGGCTTTGCAGCTCCTTGAGCAGGCCAATACCGTCCATCTGGTCCATGCGCAGATCCGTGATCACCAGATCCGGCCTGAAGCGTACACAGGCGGCCAGCGCGGCGGCCGCGCTTTCGACGGCTTCGACTTCGTAATTCTCGGCCCGCAGGCGGATCGTCAAGAGCCGCAGCAAACCCGGGTCATCGTCGACGACCAGGATGCGGGCTTTGCGCTTTTGGGGTGTCAGCGAGTCGCGTGTGCCCGGCGTCAAGCCGAACGACAACGGGGTGGTGGCGGCAATGGAATAGGCGTTCAGGGCAATATCTCCGTGTCCGATTAAGGCGAGTGGGGGGCGCCGGAACCGCGGTCGACAGATCGCTGCTCGATATGTGTTACCGCCTCCAGTTTAGCCCTAGCCTCGTCCAAGGCTTTGCGCAACTTCGCATTTTCGTCCGACTCCGCCGCCAGGCGACGGTTCAAGGACTGTACCTTATCGTGAGAGTCGTTGGGCACCACGTCTCGCATGCGGGCGTTTTCAGCCTGCAGTATCAGCCTTTGCTCGACCTCTTTGAGCTGCACAGAGGCCAACAAGCGCTCCACAGGCAGCAGAGTTTCAGGTCTGGCCAGCAGTTCCGCCAACTGTCGCTGTGCGGCGACGGGATCCGCGCCGCTGTAGCCCGGCGTGGCCAAAGCCAGCGCATAGCGCAGTTTGTTGCTGGTGGTGGGCTGCAGTTCGGCCGCATCCTTGGCCTGTTGGAACACCTCGGCCTGTCGCGCCGGATCGCCCTGCGGCAGATTGCTCATCATTTCCAGCAAGGGAGCCACGGCGCCGAGGTCGGGATTCGGACCCACCGGGACGGCCGGAGCGGGTGGTTTTGGGGTACCCAAGACGCTGCAGCCGCTGATCCATATGACTGCCAGGGCGCATGCTGCAATGCGTTTCCCACTATGCCGCATGGGCTTTTTCACGCGTTGCCGCCGCCGTCGGGTGCAACGGCAGCCGCACGCGAAAATGCGCGCCGCCGGACTTGGCCTCGAAGATTTCGATACTGCCGCCATGGGCGTTGACGAATTCGGTTACCACCGATAGCCCGATGCCGGTGCCCTTGACGTGGCCGCCTTGGGGGGTTTTCCCTTGATAGAAAGCTTCAAAAATCCGATTGCGCTCATCGGCAGGAATGCCGGGTCCGCTGTCCATCACATCCAACAGCAATTGTTCCCGCTCGGCGCAGGCGTGCAGCGAAATCGTGCCGCCGCGCGGCGTGAACTTCACGGCGTTGGACAGCAAATTATCGAGAATCAGGCGCACCTTGCTGCGATCGGCCATGGGTGTCAGATCTTCCACCTGCACATCGAGGCGCACGCGCTGCGCGACCAGAGTGAGTTGCTGATTCTCCAAGACGCTCTTGATCAAAGGACGCAACTTGAACTCGGAAATCTCCAGCCCGACGCTCTTGGCCTGCCAGGCGCTGAAGGACAATAGATTTTCAATGAGCCGCTGCAGTTTCATGCCGTTCTCGCGCAAGATCGCGGTGACCTCTCGCTGGCCGCTTTGCAGCTCGCCCACCGCGCCGTCCATCAACAGTTCAGTTCCCTCGCGGATATTTGCCAACGGGGTTTTCAATTCATGCGACATATGTCGCAAAAACCGGTTCTTTTCCTGCGCCAAATCGAGCAATCGGCCTCTCAGCCATTCCAGCTGCGCCGCCAATCGCTCGAGGTCCGCGGGTCCTCGAATGGCAATCGGCCTCGAGAAGGAACCGCGCCCCAATTCGCTGATGGCGCGGTCGATCGCGCGTATCGGCCGGGCGAACAAAAACGTGAAGACGCCGACCACTGCGAGCGTCATGGGCACCAGCAACAGCGTTTGCCAGACGAGATTCTGCTGCGCATGCTGTGTCGCCAATTCCAGGCTCGCCGTTTCACGGTCGATCTGCAGGCTGATCCGATCAGAGACATTGGACGCAGCCTCCGACAGCTGCGGAAAGCTGCCGATCAGATCCGCCATATGCGTCGAATTCGGCGCCGCGCGTTTCAAATCCTGCAGCAATTGCCCGGCCTTGGTTTCCACCGCACGCACCCCCCGCTGCGATGCTTCGTCCAGCGGCAGCGTGAGAAGTTCCTGAATGACGGTAACCAAGCGTTCGTGGTGAGTCGCATACACGTCGAGCAGTTTCGCATCGCCGATGACTTGATACAGGCGCGCCTGGCGCTCGAGCGCGCCGATCTCTTCGAACATGCGCTGATTGTTGCGAGTACCCTGCATGCCGTGAACCACCAGCTGCTGGCTGCGGACCGACAGGCGATTCATCTGCACGGCGGCATTCACGATGGCAAACAGCAGCGGCGCAGCCACGATCGTAAAGCCGATCAGCATCAGTCCGCTCAATGACTTGGGTCGCGGCAATCGCATGGGCGGCATTCTAGCAGCGTGCAGGACTCAAAAAGGAGTGACGGGATCGTATCTGTAGAATTGTCCCGCATGAACAGCGAGGCGCCGTATTCCGAACTCTCTCCCGAGACCGTGCTGGACGCGATCGAAGCGCTCCAGTATCGCTGTGATGGCAGGGTCCTGGCGCTCAATAGCTACGAAAACAGGGTGTACCAAATCGGCCTCGAGGAGGGTGAACCCCTGGTCGCCAAATTTTATCGGCCCAGGCGCTGGAGCGATGCCGCGATTCGCGAGGAGCACGCGTTTGCCTTGGAGCTGGCGGCCCAAGAAATTCCCGTGGTCGCGCCGCTGCTGCGGGAAGGCGAGTCCTTGCATGTTCATCAGGGCTTTCGCTACGCAGTCTTCCCACGCCGCGGCGGACGCTGGCCGGAGCTGGGTTCGAGCGATGAGCGGGAATGGGTAGGCCGATTTCTCGGGCGGATCCATGCCGTGGGGCGCGCCGCGGTCTTCCGCGAGCGCATCGCCTTGAGCATGGACGATCTTGGCCGCAATGCCCGCGATTTTGTGCTGGACGGTGATTGGATGCCGGACTATTTGGCGACCAAGTACGCCGATCTTACGGACGAGTTGCTGGAGGCAGTGGAAACCAGGGCGCGCAATTGGGGCGGGGCTCGGGTTGGGCGCATTCTCGGGGACTGTCATCGCGGCAATATCCTGTGGACCGATCTGGGGCCGCATTTCGTGGATCTTGACGATTGTCTCACCGGACCTGCGGTACAAGACCTGTGGATGCTGCTATCCGGCGGACTGCAGGAGATGCGCACGGAGTTGACTGATTTGCTCAAAGGTTATGAGCAGTTCTTGCCGTTCGATCGGCGCGAAATCGCCCTCATCGAACCGCTGCGCGCGTTGCGGATGATTCATTATTCGGCGTGGTTGGCGCGCCGCTGGCATGATCCGGCATTTCCGCGGGCTTTTCCCTGGTTCGCCGAGCCGCGCTATTGGGAGCAGCACTATCGCTCGCTCGAGGATCAGTTGGCGGCCGTGCTCGAGCCGCCGTTGGAGTTGTGACGGTCGCACGTTGTGATTGTTCAGATATTTGGTGATGATATGGGGATGGCTGGCACGGTCGGGATGACGAGAATTCATGTTTTGCTGCTCTGTGCGGTAGCGCTCTTAAGCGCGTGCAACCGGGATTCGGGTTCGCCCGCGCCGAGCGATGCCGCGGCGCGCCCCAAGCCCAAGGCGCCTGTGGTCGCAAAGAGCGGGCCCACGGCTGCGGAACAAACGGCCGGCATGGTGGAAGCGGCGAATCAGGGCAAATCTCAGCTGCCGATTGAGTTGAAGTTCGACTTGGGCGGGCGGCCGAAGGTGGGCCAACCGCTGGAAATCAACCTCGCCCTCATCACGCAAATTGCTGCGAGTCCTGCGATCATTCAGGTGAGCGATGCTGACGGTCTGACAGTGGCACCGGGCGGCAATCAGTTTGATATTCCCTCGGCGGAAGCGGGGGAGGTCTATCGCGAGACGGTGAAAGTGACGCCCAATACCGAAGGGGTGTTGCTGGTGGGCGTGACCGTGGCGCTCAAACACGACGATCTGACCGATCAAAGGGCATTTTCGATTCCCATCATTGCCGAGCGCTGAATCCCGGGCAGTGCGCGCCTAAAGGTCCTATAATGGTGGGTTTCCTCTCCTAGGGCCCACTGTGACTCAGAAACTTCGCAACATCGCCATCATCGCCCACGTTGATCATGGCAAGACCACGCTCGTCGATCAACTGTTGCGCCAGTCCGGCACTCTCGATGCGCGCAAGGATTTGCAAGAACGCGTCATGGATTCGAATGACTTGGAGCGCGAACGCGGCATCACCATCCTCGCCAAGAATACGGCGATCACCTGGGGTGATTATCGAATCAACATCGTGGACACGCCGGGGCATGCTGACTTCGGCGGCGAGGTCGAGCGCGTGCTCGCCATGGTCGACTGCGTGCTGCTGCTCGTCGATGCGGTCGACGGCCCCATGCCGCAAACGCGCTTCGTCACGCAAAAGGCCTTCAAGCACGGTCTGAGGCCCATCGTCGTCATCAACAAGATCGATCGCGACGAGGCTCGCCCGGGCTGGGTCTTGGACCAGACCTTTGACCTGTTCGACCGGCTGGGCGCGACCGACGAGCAATTGGATTTCCCGGTCATCTACGCCTCGGCGTTGCGTGGATTCGCAGGATTGGAATCCACGGTGCGCGAGGGCGACATGCAGCCTCTGTTCAAGACCATCGTGGAACATTGCCCGCCGCCCGACGTGGATGTGGACGGTCCGTTGCAGCTGCAAGTCACCTTGCTCGATTACTCGAGCTATGTCGGCGCCATCGGCATTGGACGCATCAAGCGCGGCACCATCAAGCGCGGTACGACCGTCACCGTCGTTTCTCGCGAGGGCAAGCAGCGCTCCGAGAAGATCACCCAGATTTTGGGTTTCCACGGCCTGACGCGTGTCGAAGTGGAATCGGCCGGCGCCGGCGACATCGTCGCCTTCGCGGGCATCTCGGAACCGAAGGTTTCGGACACCTTGTGCGACCCGGCGACGGTCGAACCGCTGCCCAGTCTCACGGTCGATGAGCCGACCATCAGCATGACGTTCGAGGTCAATACCTCGCCCTTCCTGGGCCGCGAAGGAAAATTCGTCACCAGCCGGCAGATTCGTGAACGCTTGGAACGCGAGGCGATCCACAACGTCGCTTTGCGCGTCGAGCCGACCGCGGACCCGGATAAATTCGTGGTCTTCGGGCGCGGCGAATTGCATCTCGGCGTGCTGCTCGAGAACATGCGGCGGGAAGGCTATGAAATGGCTGTTTCCAGGCCGCGCGTGGTCATCAAGCAGGTCGACGGCGCCGCGCATGAGCCGATCGAGCAAGTGACCATCGACGCGGACAGCGACGCACAGGGCGCCGTCATGCAGGCGCTCGGCAGCCGCGGCGGCGATTTGAAGGATATGCAGGCGGACGGGCGCGGGCGCGTGCGCTTGGACTACATGATTCCGTCGCGCGGTTTGATCGGTTTTCAGACCGAGTTTCGCACCATGACTCGCGGCACCGGGTTGCTGCATCATGTTTTTGATCACTACGGGCCGGTGGTGCAGCGCCAACTGGGTCAGCGTCCCAACGGCGTGTTGATCTCGAACGGCCAGGGCGTTGCGCTGGCCTATTCGTTGTTCAGCTTGCAGGAGCGCGGGCGCCTGTGCATCGGCGCGAACGAAGAAGTTTATGAGGGCATGATCATCGGCATGAACAACCGCCTCGATGATCTGGTCGTCAATCCGCTGAAAGGCAAGAAGCTCACCAATATGCGGGCATCCGGCAAGGACGAGGCGGTCGTGCTGTCGCCGCCGATCCGATTTTCCCTCGAGCAAGCCATGGAGTTCATCGATGACGATGAACTGATCGAAGTGACGCCCACCTCCATTCGGCTGCGCAAACGCAATTTGAAGGAAACCGACCGCAAGCGCTCCGAGCGCGAAACCGCAGCCTAGTTGCTTGGGCATTTAACCGAATATTGGCCGAAACGAGACGCGTATCACGCCGCGTATCCGGGATCTCCCTAACATCTGTGGAGTTCGGTTGCGGGGTGATGCACCGATTCGTTGCGGGAGATCCTAGGTCTTGTCACGCGAAACCGCGGCTGCAATCCGTGCTGAACCAGCGCCGCCGGCAGAGAGCTTCAACCCTCTGCTGGAGCGGCAAATCGCGGAGTCGCGCGGGCGCGGCGGCGAGCCTGAGTTAAACCTGCTCCTGAGATCCATCAGCGCGCACTACGATCGGCTCGACGCCGAACGGCGCAGCGTGGTGCGCTCCATGCAGCTCATGTCCGATGAGGCGCAGGCCATGACTCGCGAGATTCGCGAGCAAACCGAATCACACCTGCAAGCGATTCTCGACAACGTCAAGGACGCCATCATCACGGTTGACGCTGCGGGTCTCATCGAATCGTTCAATCACACCGGCGAACGGATATTCGGTTACCGCGCCGCGGAGATTCTCGGCCGCTCTCTGGGATGTCTGTTTGCCGACATCGACCCTAAGAATCCGTGTGAATATCTGGAGCGCCTGGCGACCAAGATTGACGATACGCACGTGGACCTGGCCGCGACCCAGACATGGGGTCTCGTCAAGGGCGGAAACCGCGTCGCCATCGAAATTACCGTCAGCAAGCCCACGCCCAATTGGCTGAACGGCTACATCGTCAGCGTTCGCGACATCACCGAAAGACATCTCGCGGAAGTTTCAGTGCGCGAGAGTGAGGGGCGTTACCGCACGCTGGTCGAACACGCTCCCGAGGTGATCGTCGTGTTCGACGTGGATGCGGGAAAGTTTGTCGACGTCAACGAAAACGCCTGCCGTTTCTTCAAGATGAACCGTGAGACGCTGCTGAGTTGTGGGCCGGACAAGATCAGTCCTGCGACCCAAGCCGACGGCACAGCCTCCTTCGGCGGGTCTCGCGGCTACATCGAGAGCGCACTGGCAGGCGACGTGCCGGTGTTCGAGTGGCTGCATTGCGATTCGAACGGCCAGAATTTCCCCTGCGAAGTCCGCTTCGTGCGCCTTCCCAGTTCCAATCGTCGATTGCTCAGGGCCAGCATCATCGATATCACCGAGCGCAAGCGCGCCGAAGCGATCGCCTCGGGCGAACGCCGGGTGTTCGAGAAGATCGCCGCCAATGCGCCGCTGTCCGCGGCGCTCGAGTCGATTTGCGAGCTGATCGAACGCGCCATGTCGGAGAGCTGCTGTGCGGTCAACTTGTTGGACCGCGACAAACAGGCCTTGAATTTTGGCGTGGCGCCGAAACTGCCGCGCGAATTCGTGCAAGCCATGGACTATGCGCCGATCGGCATCCGCTACGGTTCCTGTTCGGCCGCCGTGTATTTGAGCCGCCTGGTGACCGTCGCCGATATCGAAACCGATGCACTTTGGGAGTATCGCCGCGAGGCGGCACGTGAGGCCGGCTTCCGGGCCGCTTGGTCGGCACCCATCGTTGCCTCGGACGGCCAGGTGGTCGGCACGCTTGCCGTGTACCGCCGTCAACCCGCTATCCCTTTCTCCCGCGATCATGAACTGATGATGCGCATGGCGCAGATCGCGGGGATTGCCATTGAGCGCCGCGCCGCCGAAGACGCTTTGCGCAATAGCGAGTCGAAATTTCGCGGCCTGTTCGAAAGCGTCATGGAGGGCGTTTATCAAACCTCGCGTGACGGCCGCATTCTCGCCGCCAATCCCGCCTTCGTGAAGTTGCTGGGTTACGCTTCCGCCGAGGAACTCTATCAAGTTCCCGCAGGCGCGTTGTTCTGGTATCCCAACGATCGCGAAAATTTCGCGCGCCGTGCCGAAATCGAGGGCGAGTTGCGCAACGAAGAATCTGTGATGCGCCGTAAAGATGGATCCATGCTGGTGGTGGTCGACAATTGCCGCGTGGTGCGCGATCAGAACGGCCGGGTCTGCGGCTTTGACGGGACCCTGAGCGACATCACCGAACGCAAGAAAGCCGAAACCGCCGTATTTCAGGCCAAGGAGCGCGCCCAGGTCACTCTGCAATCGATTGGCGACGCGGTGATTACGACGGACTCGGAAGGGCGGATCGACTATATGAATCCCGTCGCCGAGAGTCTGACGGGATGGGAAAACCGCGAAGCGCAGGGACAGTTGATCGGCGATGTTTTGACGGTGGTGGACGAGATCACCCGCGAAGGAAGTGAAAATCCGGTAGCGCGTTGTCTTCGCGAGGGGCAGGTTTTGGGACTGGCCGGGCACACCGTGATGGTCAATCGCCGCGGCCAGGAAATAGCCATCCAGGATTCGGCCGCGCCGATCCGCGACCGGGCCGGCAATCTCATCGGCGCGGTCATGGTGTTTCACGATGTCAGCAAGGAGCGCCGGCTGCATCGCGCGCTGCACTATCAGGCGAGCCACGATGCGCTCACCGGATTGATCAATCGCCGCGAGTTCGAGAATCGGCTCACCGCCGCCGTCGAGGATGCGCGGCAGAATGCGCAATCGCACCACGTGCTGCTCTACCTGGACTTGGATCAATTCAAGCTCGTCAACGATACCTGCGGACACCCGGCGGGCGACCTGCTGCTGAAGCAGATCACCGGCGTGATTCAGTCGCGGGTGCGCGGCGGCGACACGCTCGCCCGATTGGGCGGCGATGAGTTCGGAATCCTGCTGCAGGACTGCGCGCGCGATCAGGCGCTGCGCATTGCGGAGAATCTGCGGCAGGCCATTCGCGATTATCGCTTCACATGGCAGGGCGGCGTGCTGACGGTGGGCGCCAGCATCGGCATCGTGGAGATCACCAACGAGATTCCCACCGTTGCCAATGTGATGAGCGCGGCCGACGTGGCTTGCTACTCGGCCAAGGATTCGGGGCGCAACCGGGTCCAGCTCTACGAGCCCGACGACATGCCGGAACGGCATCGGGAAATGCATTGGGTCTCGAAGCTGGCGCGCGCGCGGGACGAGAGCCGCTTCGAATTGTTTTATCAACCGATCGTTCCGATCGGCTCCAGGGCGCACGAGCGCGAACACTTTGAGCTGATGCTGAGACTGCGCGATGAGGCCGGAACCATCGTCACGCCCGCCGAATTCATTCCCGCGGCGGAGCGCTACAACATCATGCCGTCAATCGATCGCTGGGTGGTTCGCCAGGCCCTCGATCGGGTGGTTCATCGGATTGAATCGGGCGTCAAGCCCTTCACCGTCGCGGTGAACTTGTCGGGGACCTCGCTCAATGACGAACGATTTCTCGAATTTCTGATAGCCGAACTGAGCGCCAGCGAGTTGGTGGCCGGAGCGATGTGCTTCGAGATCACCGAAACGGCCGCCATCGAAAACTTGAGCAACGTCGTGTACTTCATGCGGGAGCTGAAAAAGCGGGGCTGTCACTTCGCCCTGGACGACTTCGGCAGCGGCCTGTCGTCGTTCATGTATTTGAAAACTTTGCCGGTCGACTATCTGAAAATCGACGGCCAATTCGTCGAAAATGTCACCCGCGACCCGGTCGATCGCAGCATGGTCGCGGCCATCAGCCAGGTCGGCAATGCCATGGGGATTCAAACCATTGCGGAGCGGGTGGAATCCCCGGAAGTCCTGGCCGAATTGGGCCGGCTGGGAATCGGTTTCGCCCAGGGGTTCTACATCGCCAAGCCCCGCTCGACCGACGAATTTCCTTATTTGCGCTGAAGAATTCCTTCGAACGGCGTACTCTTTGAGCCGCAGAGGCTTTAAGATTTCGGCCAATAGGGAGGGTTCGTCATGATTCTTGGGATGTCCGTAGCCGGTTTCACGCAGTTTCATGTGATCATCAGCCTGATTGCCATCATCAGCGGCATCGTCGTGGTCCTCGGCATGTTGGGGGCAAATCGCATGCCCGGCATGACCGCCCTGTTTCTCATCACCACCGTGGCGACCAGCGTCACCGGATTCATGTTTCCCACGGCCTTCGACGCCGCGGACGTGATCGGCATCATCTCGCTGGTAATTCTGGCGTTGGCCATTCTCGCGCTGTACACCTACAAGCTCGCGGGAGCATGGCGCGGCGTCTATGTCGTCAGTGCCATGGCCGCCTTGTACTTGAACTGCTTCGTTCTCGTGGTCCAGTCATTCATGAAGATCCCGTTCTTCCATGCCCTGGCGCCCACGCAGAAGGAACCGCCGTTTGCCGTCGCACAGGGAGTGGTCCTGATCCTCTTTATCGGACTGGGCATCGCAGCATTCAAGAAGTTTCGCCCGATGACCCGGGCGCCCGCCATCGCCTAGGCGGCCCCGATGCGGAAGCTTGCCGTGAACGGTCGGCGACGAGGCTCAAGGGCCGGCATATGGCTGCTGGCCCTGCTGCTGTTTCGCGCCTATATACCGGCCGGTTTTATGCCGGCCGGCGGCGTGCCGTTCGCCTTGGAATTGTGCCCCACCGGCATGGTGGGCACGCCGGCAGCCCATTTGCACCACCATGCAGGGGCCCATACCGCCTTCGAGACCTGCCCATTTGGCAGCGCTCCGGCCGCCGGGCCGATCTCGCATCACGTTGATTTTGAATCCTCTGGACCGGCGCCTGCCCAGCGAATAATGGCCTTCGAGGCGCCGCGCCTCAGCCTTCGTCCGCAACGATCCCACCAGCCTCGCGCACCTCCCTCGCTCGCTTGAATTGAATCCGGTCCGTCGTCCGCGATCCTTTGTCAAAAGGATCGCGCGTCTGTGATTTCGAGCTTGGGAGAAGTTTATGAGTTTCTCGATCAACCGTTTAGGTATGGCGCTGCTCGCAGCGCTTTTTTGGTCTGCACCGCTTTACGCCGCCGATGTCGGCAGCGTCCGCGGAGTCGTTCACGATCAACAACACCATCCTCTCGCGGATGCCCGTGTGACGCTGAAGTCGGCCACCTCGAAGTGGACGCAGTCTTCGGTTACGGATGCGCGCGGTGAATTTTCTTTCATGACCGTGCCGCTCGGCGACTATGTGCTGAGCGTCAGCGACACCGACTTCACGCCGACGGCACAAGCAGTCAGCGTGGCGTCGGGATCCTCGCCGGTCGCTCATGTGCAACTGGCCAAGGGCCCGGCGTTGGACACGCTCACCGTGACCGCGTCGCCGGAAACCACCGTGCTCACTACGGCGACTCCGACCACCGTGGTGAATCGCCTGGACATTGAACGCGCGCCGGGCGCGGATCGCAGCAACAGCCTGGCGATGATCACGAACTTCGTGCCCGGGGCCTATGTGGTGCATGACCAATTGCACGTTCGCGGCGGCCACCAAACGACCTGGGCCATCGACGGGGTGGAAATTCCCAACACCAACATTGCCAGCAACTTAGGCCCGCAAATCGATCCGAAAGATATCGATTATCTCGAAGTGCAGCGGGGAAGTTATCAGGCGGATCAGGGCGACCGCACCTACGGCGTGTTCAACGTGGTGCCCCGCACCGGATTTGAGCGGGACAATCAGGCTGAACTCATCGCCAGCGGCGGCAGCTACGGTCAGACGAACGACTACTTCAGCGTGGGCAGCCACACGGAGCGCTTCGCGTACTACGCGAGCGTGAACGGCAATCGCAGCGATCTAGGCATCGAGACGCCGGTAGCGCAGATCATTCATGACTCGCAGGACGGCTACGGCGCCTTCAGTACCCTGATATTCAATGCCACGCCGGATGATCAATTCCGCTTTGTGTTCTCCGCGCGTCACGATAACTATGATATTCCCAATACACCGGGCCAGCAGTCGGACGACACGCAGCGCGAAACCGACGCATTCGCGATTCTCTCCTGGGTCCGAAAATTGGGCGCCGATGCGGCCTTGACCACTTCGCTGTTTTTTCATCAGAATCGCGCCGATTTGGACGCCGCGCCGAACGATTCTCCCGTCAGCACCACCGATCAACGCACCTCGACCTACGTGGGGGGCCAGGAAATGCTGCGCTGGCATGTATCACGCCATGATCTGCAAGCCGGCGTGACCGGCTTCAGTCAGCGCGACAAGGAATCGTTCAATGTGCTTTTCAACGATCCAAGCGCGGCGCCTGATGCAAGCGCGGCGCCCATTTACCAGACGGTCAGTCCCACCGGTTCGCTGGTTGCGGCGTATGTCGAGGACACGTTCAAGGCGGCTGACTGGCTGACCTTCGCGGGCGGCGTTCGTCAAACGCATTTCGAGGGTGGGGTGACTGAGAATGCCACCAGCCCACGACTCGGCGCGACCGTGCGCCTTCCCGGGGTCAATTGGCTTTTGCGCGGTTTCTGGGGCAAGTATTATCAGGCACCGCCGCTCGTCACCTTGAGCGGTCCTTTGCTCGAGTTCGCACAGAGCAATGACTTGGGCTTCACTCCGCTGCACGGCGAACGCGACGAGGAGTATCAATTCGGCCTGACGATTCCCATTGAGGGTTGGACCGTCGATATCGATCACTTTCACACGCTGGCGAAGAACTTCTTCGATCACAACAACATTGGGAATTCGAACGCATTCCTGCCGCTGACCATCGACGGCGCGCTGATCCAGGGCAATGAGTTGGCCATTCGTTCGCCGAAGCTTTGGAATATCGGCCAATTCCACCTGGCTTATTCGAATCAGACCGCGGACGGCTTTGGTGCCATCAACGGCGGACTGACGGACTTCAGCCCGCCGGCGGGCAGTTTCGCGCTCGACCACGACCAGCGAAATACGGCCAACGCAGGATTCGACGTGAATCTGCCGTGGGCGTCGTTCGCTTCATTAAGCGTGTACTACGGATCGGGATTTGCCAATGGCGATGCGCCGCCAACCCATCTGCCGAGCCATACGGAAATAAACTTGAGCGCCGGCAAGTCGTTTGGGCAGAGCCTCGAAGCCTCTTTGACCATTTTGAATCTGACGGATCGTCACTTACTGATCGACAACAGCCTGACCTTCGGCGGCGTGCACTACAACGATCCGCGGCAAATTTATGCGCAGATTCACTACAAGTTTGGCTATTGAAATGCCGCGCGAATACAATTACGGAATGCCGTTCGAACTACAACCTCGCATTCATAATGAGCTGATCAAGATCGAGCCCCTCGAGGCCGGCGATTTCGAAATGCTATATGCCGTGGCATCCGATCCGCTGATCTGGGAACAGCATCCCAGCAAGGATCGCTATCAGCGCCCCGTCTTTGAGAATTTTTTCAAGGGCGCCATGGAGTCGGGCGGTGCTTTTCGGGTCATCGATAACACCAACGGCGAGCTGATCGGCAGCTCACGCTACAGCGACTATGAGGAAGCTCAGCGTCAGATCAGCATCGGCTACACTTTCATTGCCCGCAGCCGGTGGGCCCGGCACTACAACCGGGCCTTGAAGACGCTGATGCTCGATCACGCGTTTCAGTTCGTCGATCGCGTGACCTTCAAAGTCGGCATCAATAACTGGCGCTCGCGCAAGGCCATGGAAAAACTCGGCGGCATCTACCTCGGCGAGGAGTCGGTGAGTTACTCCGGAGAACCGGCTCACCCCAACGTGGTCTTTAAAATCGATGCCGCGGACTGGGCCAATCGCCCGCGATCGGCCGACTGATTGGCCAACTGATCGGCCAACTGATCGGCCAAGGGATCGGCCAAGGGATCGGCCAACTGATCGGCCAAGGGATCGGCCAAGGGATCGGCCAACGGATCGGCAGCTAGTGAATTATCTGCGGTTTATAGGGAAAATCATCTGCCCACAATCCGCAAAAAGATCGGCCAAAATGACGCTGAAAACGTCTCGAGGATTGAGCCGGCGCGGCTGGAAGGGCCGACCACAGATATTGCGGATGTGATCGCCGATTTGGCGGCCTCGTCGGCCACGCTCGGCAAAGCGTCATTTTAGGTCACCGCCATTCGAGCTGCGACTTTCCGCCGGAACCTTATCCACGTCCACGGTCATTCCCGGCACGGGGGTGGTCCCGACCACCACGATTTGTTGCAGGGTCTGCGAATCGGCGTCCTCGAGCGCCCACGCCGGTAGGCCGGCGCCGATGCTCGCCAAGCCTGCAAGCACCAACGCCCGATAGCCCGGCATTGAAATGGTACGGATTTCGCTCACTTTTTCTGCGGATTCATTGGGCCGCGATGTTAGCTGATCTTGGCGGCGCTGCAGTACGGCCTCAATTCCGGCATGCGAGGCAATATCGTTTAGGCATGGCCATATATCCGGCGGCGACTATGATGTGGAGCAGGATGCCCGGATAATAGGAGCGATGGCTACCATAGGAACAGAACGGGTATTGACGGTCCATCATTGGAACGAGACCGTGTTCAGCTTTACCACCACACGCGACCAGGCTTTGCGATTCGAGAACGGTCATTTCATCATGGTCGGGCTGCGGATTGATGAAAAGCCCGTCATGCGGGCTTATAGCATCGCCAGTGCGAATCACGAGGAGCATCTGGAGTTTTTGAGCATCAAGGTCCCGGATGGGCCGCTGACGTCACGCCTTCAACATATCAAGCCCGGCGATGAAATTCTCATCAGCCGCAAGCCGACCGGCACGCTGCTGTTGCACGATTTGAAGCCGGGCAAACGTCTCTACCTCTTGAGCTCGGGCACCGGTCTTGCGCCATTCATGAGCCTCATCAAGGATCCGGAGGTCTATGAACGATTCGAGAAGGTCATTCTGGTTCATGGCGTGCGCTACCGCAGCGAACTGGCCTATCGGGATTACATCGAGTGGGAATTGACGCACCATGAATATCTCGGTGAGCTGGTACGGGAGAAGCTGGTTTACTTCCCGACCGTCACGCGCGAACGGTTTCGCTACCAGGGCCGCGTCACCGCTTTGATCGAAACCGGCAAGCTGTTCGAAGACATTGACATGCCTGCCCTGAATCCGGCGGAGGACCGGGTCATGATCTGCGGCAGTCCCGCCATGCTGGCCGATCTGTCCGCCATGCTGGATGCGCGAGGATTCAAGATCTCGCCCCACGTGGGCGAGCCCGGCGACTATGTCATCGAACGCGCGTTTGTTGCCCGATAAGCTCAAAGCGGCCTCGCTTATACAGTAGTTGCGGCTCCCGACTACTGGATTTACGAGCGCGGGGTCGACGCGTAAAGTTTGGCCCATGACGCGCAATTTCTTCGGTCATCAATCGTTCAAGGGCAGGGGCGCTGCGTCGAATGTTCCAGGTCGATTCGATGCGCTCAATCTCGAGCAAATCGATGACGGCTGGTATCAAGACGAGATCGTCGAGAACTTGACGGAAACCGTGCTGCCGGATAGCGCCCGCAGCGTGATCACCTCGAACGATTCGCCTGACGTCGGGTTTGACCTCTCGATAAACCCGTACCGCGGCTGCAGTCACGGCTGTGTTTATTGCTTCGCCCGCCCGACCCACGCCTATCTGGGGCTGTCGCCGGGGTTGGATTTTGAGACCAAGCTTTTCTACAAGGCCGATGCCGTCAACATCTTGGAAGCCCAGCTCGCCAAGCCGAAATACCACTGCAAGACGATCGCGCTCGGCATCAACACGGACGGCTATCAGCCCTTGGAGAAGCGCCTCGAAGTCACGCGGGGCATCCTCGGCGTGCTGGCACGCTGCCGTCATCCGGTCACCATCGTCACCAAGAGCGCCTTGATCATCCGCGACCTCGATTTGCTCACCGATCTTGCGAAAGACCGGTTGGTGTCGGTGATGTTGAGCATCACTTCTTTGAGCAACGACATCAAACGGACCCTCGAGCCGAGGACAGCCTCGCCGCAGGCGCGTTTGCGCGTGATTCAGCAATTGTCCGAGGCGGGCGTACCGGTCGGCGTGCTGGTCGCACCCGTCATTCCGGCGATTACCGATCATGAAATAGAGGACATCTTGAGCGCGGCAAGATCGGCCGGCGCCACGCGCGCAGGCTATGTCTTGCTGCGCTTGCCGCATGAGCTGAAGATTCTTTTTAGAGAGTGGCTCGCCGAGCACTATCCCGACCGTGCCGGGCACGTGATGTCGCTCATCAATCAGGCACGCGGCGGCAAGGACTACGATTCGCAATTCGGCGTGCGCATGCGCGGTACCGGACCTTATGCCGTACTGCTGCGCACGCGATTCGACCTGGCGAAACGAAAATTAGGCTTCGCCGGATCGGAGGAGCGCT
>Ga0193709_1000357_pt1 | contig 16869 bp, 10 predicted proteins | sample H3c2metaG_FD_160571 | JGI IMG/M metagenome (GOLD analysis project Ga0193709, IMG submission 160571) | Soil microbial communities from a riparian zone of the East river system, Colorado, United States - H3c2 | ecosystem: Environmental > Terrestrial > Soil > Riparian zone | place: USA: East River... | reverse complement strand
ATAACAATCCACAATCGCCTTCAAGACCGGTAGCGGCGATGAGCCCACCGTCCCGTTATTCAAATAAACTTCATCCTCCGGAATCAGAAACTGCTTTCGCACCGCCGTCCAGTACGCCTCCTCATCTTTTGCATACAAGGACGCGTCCGGCAACGCCGTTTGCGACTGAAGCCTGCCATCGTAGATTTTCGCAATGGGCAAAGCAGTCGCAGCTGCGGCAGCAGCAAAGGTAGAAAGAAATCCACGGCGATCCGGCATAAGTTTTCCCTCCACAGGTCGTAAGCATACTCGGTTGCGCGGATTCTATGCGTTTCTTCGGTCGGCAACAATAGCAGTGCGCCGTACCTGGCGTACCTGGGCCGTCGCTTGCGCTCGCCCGCCACTAGCACTATCGTACGGAGACTCTGCATTAGTCTGGTTGCCGTAGTCCGGCACGTCCCCAGGAGATTGTTGATGATGCGTCGCGCATTTTGTTTTCTCGCCGCTGTTGTTTTTCTCGCATCCACTCCGGCCATATCGCAGGAGAAGAAAACTTCCAAGCAGGCCGTTGAGAAACGGCTGAAGGACGTGGAAAAAGAAAAAGTTTCTCCCGCCATCGAGCAGGCCATCCACGCACTCAGCGCCGCCAGCGGCTTCGAGCAAGCAGCCGTCTCTCCCGATGGTAAAAAAGTCGCATGGGTCGAGGCATTCCGCGACAAAAATGACGCGGACTCGGGCTACTCCGGAATTTTCACAACAACGATCGATGGCCAGGCGCTCCCCGGCAAAATCACGATTTCTTCCGGACCGGCCCACTCCGAAGGCGACGTCGCCTGGGCCCCGGACAGCCGCCGCATCGCATTTATTTCCGACGCTGCCAAGCCCGGCCAATCTCAGTTGTATCTCGAAGGCGCATCCGGCCAGCCCACCAAGAGGCTAACTGACGTAAAGGGCACTCTGGCTGCGCCAAAATTTTCGCCTGACGGAAAAACCATCGCTGTGCTTTTCACTGAGAACGCTCCTCGTGCCGCGGGACCGCTGGTCGCGGAAGTCCCCGAAACCGGCGAAATCAAAGACGCCTTTTTCGAACAGCGCCTCGCGGTCATCGACATCGCTACCGGAAAATTGCGCCAGGTTTCTCCCGCCGACACTTACGTCTATCAATATGACTGGTCGCCCGACGGCCTAAATTTCGTCGTCAGCTCCGCTCTCGGCAATGGCGATAACAATTGGTGGACCGCCGAACTCTCCGTTCTTGATGCCACCTCCGGCCTGATGAAATCCATCTACAAACCATCGCTACAAATTTCTTATCCGGCGTGGTCGCCCGACGGAAAATCCATCGCCTTCATCGAAGGCCTGATGAGCGACGAAGACTCCGTCGGCGGCGACATCTTTCTGATTCCGGCAACTGGCGGCAAGCCGCAAAATCTCACTCCCGACCGCAAGACTTCCGCAAGCTGGCTTGCTTGGACCCACGGCGGAAAAATCGTTGCCGGCGAATTCGCCCAAGGCGAGTCATCCATAATTTCACTCGATCCCACATCGGCAAAAATCGATTCACTCTATTCCGGCCCAGATCACGTAACACTTGGGACTTGGGGTCCTTCCGCTTCGGTGTCCGACGATGGAAAAGTTTCTGCCGCCATCCGCAGTTCATTTTCCGCTGCGCCGGAAATCTGGGCCGGACAAAACGGCGCGTGGAAGCAAATCACGCAGCGCAACAAAGGTGTTGCCGCCGCGTGGGGCGAAGGCAAAAGCATTCGCTGGAAATCGGATTCCTACGAAGTGCAAGGCTGGCTTATCTACCCCGCGAATTTCGATCCGGCGAAAAAATATCCATTAATTGTCGATGTTCACGGCGGCCCCAGCGCGGCCGTGCTTTCCAGTTGGCCTGGTAGCGGCGATTTTGCCATGGCCCTGGCCGCTTCCGGTTACTTTGTCTTGCAGCCAAATCCGCGCGGCAGTTTCGGCAACGGCGAAGCCTTCACCCGCGCCAACGTAAAAGACTTCGGCTACGGCGATCTGCGCGACATTCTTTCTGGCGTCGACGAAGCCATCAAAATCGCGCCCATCGATTCGAATCGCCTCGGGATCACCGGCTGGAGTTACGGCGGCTACATGACCATGTGGGCCGTCACGCAAACCAATCGCTTCAAAGCCGCCATGGCCGGCGCAGGCATCGCCAACTACCAGAGCTACTACGGCGAAAACAAAATCGACCAGTGGATGATTCCATTTTTCGGAAAATCCGTTTACGACGATCCCGAGGTTTACGCCAGAAGCTCGCCCATAACATTCATAAAGAAGGCCAAAACCCCCACGCTGGTGATCGTCGGCGACAGCGACGGCGAATGCCCTACGCCGCAATCCTACGAATTCTGGCACGCCCTCAAAACCCTCGGCGTCGAAACACAATTGGTCGTCTACGAACACGAAGGCCACATGTTCATCAAGCCCGAACATCGCCGCGACCGTATCCGCCGCACCGTAGCCTGGTTCGACGCTCACCTTCAGCAACCGTAGGCGTTCGCAGTGTGGCAGCTTCCGCCAGAAACCGTTCGACAACTTCGTGCGTCTATTCCTACAATCCGTGTTGGCCATCGTATGATCAAAAGGTCTGTGCGTTCCTACCTCACCCAGCTGGTCGTAGTTCTTATCAGCGCTCTGGTTGCTTCGATCGCAACGCCTTCCCGTCTCTCCGCGCAAGAACTCCGTGGCTCGCTCCTGGTAGATGTAGTGGACTCCTCCGGCGGCGCCATCCCCGCAGCACAAATTACGCTCGCAGCGGAAAAAGTCGCCGCGCATCGTGAACAAACTACCGACGCCCGCGGTGAAGTCCACTTTGCAGCCCTTTCGCCCGCCACTTATTCGGTCAAAGTCGCCGCGAAAGGTTTTGCCCCGCAAACCCAACAAATCATCGTCGCCATCAGCGCTCAGCCGGCAGTACGCTTCGTTCTGGCCCCCGAAGCTCTCCGCCAGTCGGTCGAAGTCCACGATCACGGTCCATCCCTCGCCAGCAATCCCCTCGACACCGCCAGCGGCACCATACAAACCGTCATCACCTCCGACGATCTGGACGAAGTTCCGCTCGCCGCGCGCAGCTTCGCCAATATCGCGCTCATGGCCCCGTTCACCGCTCCGGTCGAACCCTCCGACCCCACCAAGGCTCGCATCACCGCCGTCTCTTTCGGCGGCAGCTCCGGCCTCAACATCGATTTTTCCGTGGACGGCGGCGACAACAACGACGACTTCATCGGCGGCTTCCTGCAGAATTATTCTCCCGAAGCCATGCAGGAGTTCGTAGTCCGCTCCGCGCAGTTCGGCTCAGAGACTTCGCGCACCAACGGCGGCAGTATCATTCTTTCCACCCGCCGCGGTTCGAACGACTGGCACGGCAGCGCTTCCTACTACTATCGCGGCCAGGATTTGAACGCCCGCAACCCGCTCGACAATCCAGAGCCCGATCCCAAGCAGCCCTTCTCTCGGCAAAATGGCGTCGCCACTTTCGGCGGACCGCTGCGTCGCGACAAACTCTGGTTTTTCAGCTCCTACGAATACATTGACGAAAACGCCAGCGTCGCGTACAGCTCACGCTCTCAATCCGAGTTTAACGCCCTGGCCCAACTCGCTGCAGACGGCCTAATCCCGAACATCAATTCCATCGCCGTCCCCACAAATGTTCCCGTTCCCTTTCGCGATAATCTTTTTGACGTGCGCGTGGACTGGTCTCAGTCCGCGAATTCTCAGTGGTTTCTCCGCGCCTCTCTCGATCGCAATCGCACCCAGAACGATCTCGTCCAGCAAGCCGCTCTGCCTTCCACCGGATCCACCACCACTTCGAATTACTTCAATATTCTTCTCGGCCAGCAGTATCGCTTCTCCCCAAACTGGCAAGGCGCGCTCACTCTCGAAGCCAGCAACTTTCATCACACCAAGGCCCGCAACTCCGATCTCGGCCTGGCACTGGCGTTTCCTTTCAGCGCAAATTTTCATACCACTTCCGGATTCGAAACTTTCGGCGACAATCAATTGGCCACGGTAGTCTCCGCCTTCCCCATCGAACGCGATCAGCAGAAATATCAATTCCGCTATGACGTTTTTCGCAGCTCTGGCCGTCACGCCATCCGCTTTGGCGTCAATCTCATCCACGAACCGGTTCTGCGCGGCGCACTCGCCTCCACCGCCGAACATCTCGTCCAGTTCACCCAGGATCCATCCTTCTATCTCAACAATCCCGCGCAATTCACTGCTGATTTCAACTGCACTCCCGCCGCCCTTCCCGACACCACCTGCACGGACACCACCGCAGGCGATGGCGCCTTCGCGCAATCTCTTCGCCGCCTCGGCTTCTACGCCGAAGATTCTTGGCGCGTCACTCCGTCCTTCACCGTCAACGCCGGTCTTCGCTACGACACCACCTTCGGCCTCTTCACCGCATCTGGCCGCGCGCAATCGCAAAACCCTGCATTCTCAACCTTGCAAGCCCTAAATGTCCCGCTCGTCAACGGCATTCCCCACGACTATCGCCAAGCCTTCGCACCGCGTTTCGGCCTCGCCTACGCTCCCGGCGCCTCGCAACATACCGTTTTCCGCGCCGGCGTCGGCCTCTACTACAACGACCTCGCGCAAAACGGTTGGGTAGACGCCTTCACCGCCGTCAATCAACCCATCACGCCATGCATCACTTACGATCTCGCGAATCCATCGTGCCTGCACAGCGGAGCAGACGGCGGCCAGGGCGCTCTTATCGATCCCAACTACCGCACGCCCTACGCGCTCCAGGCCAGCGCCGCCTTCGAACACGACTTCACGAGTGGCTGGGCAAAAAATTGGCGCCTCTCGGCAACCTACGAACACCAGCAAGGCGTCCATCAATATCGCCGCTACGAATTCATTTCAGGATTTTCCCTGCCCGCCGACTCGCCAAATATTTCCCTTTTCCGCTCCGACAATCGTTCTAGCTACAACGGCCTCGCCGTTCAGCTCCAGCATCGCTTTTCAAATCGCTTCGAACTCACCGCCAATTATGTTCTTTCCCACGCCACCACTTGGGGCGCGGTAGTCGGCGAACTCTTCGATTACGTCAACGGTGTTTCGAACCCGCTCAATGCGTTCGGCCCCGGCGATCACGGCCCGTCCGGTGAAGATGTTCGTCACCGTTTCGTTCTGATCGGTACACTGCAACTCCCCCGGCGCTTCGAAGTCTCGACCCTCTCGCAATTCGAAAGCGCCCGCCCCTTCACCATCGCCACGCCCGCCGACATTGATAACGACGGCTTCTCAGGCAACGATCGCGCCGTCGTCAACGGCGTGCAAACCACCCTTGACCAATTCCGCGGCACCCCGTTCTATCAAGTTGATCTTCGCGTCAGCCGCAATATCACTCTTGGGGAGCGCCTAGAATTACGCCCCTTCGCCGAATTCTTCAATCTCTTCAACCGGCAGAATCCAGGCAACAACTATGTAGGTGACATCTCCGCCCTCCCCACTCGCGTCAACGATCTCAGCAACTCCACCGCGTTCTGCCTCAACCCGGCTTGCACCCAAACCACTCCCATCACCAGCGCTAACCAACTTCGCGTGCCCGCCGGAGCCCTCGGCGATTTCTTCGGTCCCGGCACCACAGTAGGCATCCCGTTCGCCGCCCAACTCGGCCTAAAACTCACTTTTTAGACTAGCGACTCTCTTGCGCTTCGATGTTCGGACCGACCCTGGCCCGCCGCATACTCGCTTGACCGCCATCCTCTTCCTCGCGCCAGACTCTGCATGCTCCTACGCGGTCAACAAATCATGTCGCACTGCGGCACATTCTGGATTTGGGAAACCACGGGGTTTGCAGAAAACTATGTGTCGTAACCTATCCCTTAAACTATCGGAAGGTAACTTCTAAACTGGTAAAATATCGATCCGGATTTGCAGCTGCGATTGTCACGACAACGAGCGCAGCACCCTACGTCCGTCCTGGATACAGCTAGTGATCCGTATTTGTCGCATTCTGAAATAGATGCTGATGATCCCTGTTCTCGACATTTATCCGGGAAACACGGTCTCTGCGCTCTCGGCGTCTCCTCTTCCCCGTCTCTGCGATAATCGTTTTCCTGTCTTCGTTCCTTGCGAATGCCCCTTCCCCGCCTAGCGGGCGAGCCGGTAGGAATCCCCTCCCTGAAGGGAGGAGAGGATGTCAAAAACCATTATTTCCCAGCCTGCTTTCTCGGCGCATCCCTATTGTTCGTCCGTTTGACCGCCCATTCCCCCGCGCCTAAAATGAACCACTGAGAACTCTTTCCCATGTTTGAAAACCTCACAGAAAAGCTGCAACGCACATTCAAGAATCTCCGCGGCCAGGGCAAACTCACCGAAGAGCACCTCGATGCAGCGCTCGCCGAAATTCGTGAAGCCATGCTTGAAGGCGACGTCGCTCTCCCGGTCATCGACGAACTCCTCGCCAGCATTCGCGGCAAAGCGCTCGGCAGCGAAGTCATGCTGCAGCTCTCGCCCGACCAGCAAGTCATCAAGCTGGTTCGCGATGAGCTCACTACGCTGCTCGGCAAACACGCCAAGCCCCTCTTTGCCTCTCGCCCACCATCCGTGTGGATGATTGTCGGCCTGCAAGGCTCCGGCAAAACCACCACCACCGGCAAACTTGCAAGATGGCTGGCGCAACATGGCCACCGCCCGATCGTCGTTTCGACTGACGTCTACCGTCCCGCCGCGCGCGAACAGCTTGCGCAAGTTGCCAAAGCCATCAGCGTAAGTCTCTGGCCTGGCGCCGGAACCGATAAACCGCTTGAAATTGTTCGCGGCGCAATCAAAGAAGCAAAGCTTTCCGCGAGCGACATCATCCTCGTGGACACTGCCGGCCGCCTGCACATTGACGACGACCTGATGAACGAACTCGGCTATCTCAAAAAAGAATTGCAGCCCAGCGAAATTCTCTTTATCGCTGACGCCATGATCGGACAGGACGCGGTCCGCTCCGCCGGAGAATTTCACAAACGCCTCGGACTCACCGGCGTCATTCTCACCAAACTCGACGGCGACGCGCGCGGCGGCGCAGCGCTCTCCATCAGCAAAGTCAGCGGTGCGCCGGTAAAGTTTGTCGGACTCGGCGAAAAATACGATGCCCTCGAAGGTTTCTATCCAGAAAGAATCGTCTCCCGCATTCTCGGCATGGGCGACATTATGTCGCTCATCGAACGCGCCGAACAGGCCGTCGACAAAAAAGCCGCACTCGATCTCGAACGCAAACTTCGCACCGAAGGATTTACGCTGGAAGACTTTCGCGATCAGCTTCGGCAGATCCGCAAAATGGGCCCGCTCGATCAGTTGGTGGACATGCTGCCAAAAGTCGGCCCGCTGCAAAATATCCCCAAAGACGCCAGCGTGGACGAAGGCAAACTGAAACAGGTCGAAGCTATCATCAACTCCATGACCAATCAGGAACGCCAGGACCACAATGTCATCGACGGCAAGCGCCGCAAACGCATCGCAAAAGGCAGCGGCACTACCGTGCAGGACGTCAACCAAGTCCTGAAGCAGTACCTGCAGATGCGCACCATGATGAAGCAATACGGCACCATGGCCGCCCGCGCCAAAATGAAAGGCCTCGGCAAACTCGCCGGTTTATCCTGAGGCCCGCTGAAGGGCTGGTCTTGATCTCCAATGGCAGAAGTCTGATTTTCAGTGGCACAGACTTCAGTCTGTGTCTTCGGAGATGAAGTGAGTTTTTGCTGAAGGAGAAAACAATTCCGCTAAGTCTCAACGCGCCAGTGCGCGAAAAAGAGCCAGCGGACCAAGGATTCCAACGGCGATTCCATATCCCAGGTCAGCCCAAATCACGCGTGCGTAGTTCAGAATCACCAGCACTCCGGCCAGCGGCAAACTGATAATCGCCAGGATATTTCCTTTTTTCGCCAGTGCCGGAGCCTGATGCCAGAGGTGAGAAAGATCGGTGGTCGAAGGGAACGCGTGCATTCCGATGGCGAGTCCCAGCCAGTAGAAAAAATATGCCAGTGGATCGAACACTTTCAGCTCCCACACCGGCAGAAACGCCGCGGAACAAAATAAAATGCAGAGTATGGTGTTCACGAAAAACGGTCCCATGCTCACAAAAAATTGTGCGGTGAAATTCTCCGTTTGCTCGTGAATCACGTAGCCGGCTGGATTTCCGAAACGAAAGAACTTCACATCAAAAACCTGCAGCTTGAAAAGCTTGCAGAAAAATAAATGGCCCGCTTCGTGAATGATCACACCGGGGAAAGTCAGCGCGGCAATCACCGGGCCGGGAATAAAAAACATCAGCGCCTCCTCTATTTTGCCGTTACTTTTGCTGCGCCTTCTCTTTGCTGCTGCGAAATCTCCGGTCGTATTCGCTCTTGGTAATGATCTGTCGCGTTTGCAATCGGTAGTTGTGGCGGTTCTCGAATTCCATCAGTTCCGCCGTCATTTCTTTGTCGCCGGCGGCCATTTTCCGCGCTGTCGCCATCATGTCCTCGGAGCGCTGCCGGTACTGCGCATCTCCGGTGATCGCATATTTGCAATCCAGCGCACTGGCCATCGAAAGAGCTGTGGAAGCGGATTGCAGCAGATCCCAATTTTTATTCGCCAGAGAAAGAAATGTATCGTAATCCTTTTTCGCGAATGCCACTCCGCCGTCGTACGCATTCATGGCGAGGTCGATATGCGGATATTGCGGATAGTCCGCAGCGGCCGCGTGCACCAGTTGCGCTGCTTCCGCTTCGTGACCTTCTACGATCTCCAGTTTTTGCGCTTTCTCAACTTCGTCGAACGCTTTGCTTGCGCGATTCCATAGTGTATTGACTTCCTGGAATTCCGGTTTGTTGGCATCTTCGAAATAGCCGTTGTTATGTCCGTGCAGCGCTTTGCCGGCAAGATCCGGACGGCCGCTGAGCAGCGCAGCTTTGGCTGCGAGCAGCACGGCTTTGTCCGATGCCGGAGCGATGCTCACGGTTTTTTCCAGGTATGGAAGCGCTTCCGCGTATTTTCTTTCTGCCACCAGCCGCTCGCCGACGTACAAAGATTTTCCGGCGGTAAAAAATTTGCTGCCATGCGCCAACGCAACCACCAGAAGAAGCAACAATCCCGCAAAGCTGAGCCTTAGCCACTGCGGGTATTTCCAATCCTTCACCATCGCGCCACATGGTTCGCAGAAACGAAGATGGCCCGATTGAACCAAGGCAGCACCTTCACTCAAGTAACTGTTGCAGCGCGCGCAAAGCAGTTTGTCGACGAGAGGAAAAACGGACGTCGGCTGGCCGCTCGCTTTGGCTGATTCGATTGCCGGCTTTACACATGCGGCGCAAAAGGCTTTGCCGTTCAAATCGTACAAGGACTTCATCGGCGTGGCAGTCCCGCAACCGCTACAAGAGGCGTCGCTCATTTGCGCGCATTATGTCCTGAAACTGCAATGTTGGGAAGGGCGACATGCCCGCATCGTCAACGTTTACTTGGCGGGAAGAAATAATTGGGCGGCTTTGAGGGCCAGCGCGCCCTGATCGAGATCGATGCGATTGCAAAGGACGATTACAGTTACGTTGTCGCGGGTGTAGCGAAGAATTGCGGACTTGAATCCCATGGTGTCGCCGTAGTGCCACATCAGTGGATGCGAATCCTGCAAATTCAGAAACCAGCCGAAGCCGTAAGCGGTTGCCTGGCCGCGCAGCGAGTCGGGAACGTCTTCCGCGAGTTTTGCTTCCGCTCCCGGAGGCAATTGTGCGGGAGTGATTGCGGGCAGGAAATATGTTTCGCTGAGTAGCGTGTGATTGCGAAGAGCATCGTCCCACTTGGATAAATCTTCCAGGTTGGAATAAATTCCGCCGTCGCCTTGCGTCGCGGAAGTGGAACTCTGGTCGGTCTCAACGAAACCGTTTTCTTTTTTCGAGTGGCCGTAAGCGCGACCCACAACTTGGTTTCTTCCTTTTTCGAAAGCGAGTGTATGATCCATTTTCAGCGGCGCGAAAATTCTTTCTTGCAGGAATTCACCGAAGGATATTCCTGAAACTTTCGCCACGATCAATCCGAGGACCACGTAGCCGGAGTTGCTGTACTCCCATTTTGTTCCCGGCGGAAATTTTCCGTGTGATTCTTGTTCAAGCAGTTGCAAAACTTCGCCGTCCTGAATTTGTCTTTCCGACGACCAGATTTGTCGTTTGCTTTTTTCCGCCGCGTCCATCAAGTCTTCGTAATCCGGCAAGCCGCTGGTGTGATTCAGCAAATTGCGAACAGTGATTGTTTTTCCATACGCGGGAAATTCGGAAAAAATCTCGGTCAGTGGTTGGTCGTAATCCAGTTTGCCGTGGTGCACTAAAAGCATCACGGCCATTGCAGTGAATTGTTTTGTGAATGATGCCAACCGGAAATTTGTTTGCGCGTCGATCGCGGTTTTCGTCCGCAGGTCACGCACGCCGTAACCTTTTTCACAAACTATCTTGCCGTATTTCTTTACCAGCACCGCGAATCCAGGAGTATCGGTCGAAGCGATTCCGGAAAATGTGCTGTCCATTTGTTTGGAAAGTTCCTTCGAAGACGACTGTGCGAAGGTCGAATATGTAGTTGCAAAGAATATGACAACAACCCACGTTGCACGCCGCGATCCTTGAGATCGTACGAAGAAATTAAAATATTGGGAGGAACTAGCGTGCGACGTCATGCGCTGTTCTTCCACGCATTAAGGCCGCGCGGGGCGAGCGGCAGAGCGCGGGGGCGTATGCCTGTGGCGTCGAAAATTGCATTGCCGATTGCTGGGGCCAGGCCGACGATGGGGGTTTCGCCGGCTCCTGCGGGGGGAAGGTCTTTGCGGTCGAGGAGGACGGCTTCGATTTTAGGAATGTCGCGGAAGCGCGGGACGCGATACTGCGCGAAATGGGGATTCGAAATGCGGCCGTTTTCGAATTCGATGGATTCGAACAGCGCGCCGCCCAATCCCATGATGTTTGCGCCGATGACCTGGTTGCGCAGGCCGTCAGGATTGACGATGGCGCCGCATTCGAACGCGGTGACGACACGAACCACGCGAACAGCGCCTGAGTTTCGATCGATCGCGATTTCCGCGAAAGTTGCTACGTAGCCGCCTTTCTCCACTCCACCGCCCATACCGACACCTTGTCCTGGCTGCGTTTTCTTTTGCGGCCAGCCAAATGCTTTTGCGGCGCTTTCGAAGACGGCGCGCAAACGCGGGTCGGAAAGATTCTTCATGCGGAATTCCAGCGGATCGATCTTTGTTAAATGCGCCAGTTCGTCCATGAAGGATTCGCGCGCGAAGTGATTCGCTGTCGCGGCAAGTCCGCGATATGACCCCTGGCGCAGCGGCGAATTGACGGGATGAAACTGGATCAACTGATTTGCGACGTCGTAGGGAGTCTGAATGCCGGAGCCGCCCGAATTGTAATTGTGAAATTCCCATGCGGTGAGTTTTCCGTCGGCGGCAATTCCACTTTTGATTTCAATCACGCCAGCGGGGCGGAAATAGGACCAGGTGAATTCCTCTTCGCGGGTCCAGACAATTTTCACGGGGCGATTTGCGGCACGCGAGAGGCGAGCGGCTTCGAGCGCTGCGTCACCGGTGTGTTTGCCGCCATAGGCCGAGCCGGTATCGGGAACAATGACCCGCACCTGATCCTTGGGAAGATGCAGCGCGGCTGACAATTCTTCCTGAATGCCGAACGGACGTTGCGAGCCGGTGTAGACGGTTAATTTCCCGTCTTTCCAATCGGCTACTGCGGCGCGCGGCTCGAGCGGAGCGTGCGCGATGTAGGCGACGGTGTAAGTCTGTTCATGGTGTTGCGACGCAGCGGCCAGCGCATTCGCGACGGAACCTTTTTCGTGGGGCTTTTGATTTTCTTCGGTGTCGAGATTCTTTTTCAGATAGGAATAGAGTTCCTTGCTGGAACTTTGTGGCTTGTTCTTCCATTCGGCGTGAATTACCGCGAGTGCTTTTTCTGCCGCTTGCTCGGTCGGAGCTGCTGCAGCCACAAACTCTCCGTCGCGAACGACGACAACTCCCGGCATGGCTTGCGCTGCTGATAAATCCGCCGACACCAGAGATGCGGCAAACGTTGGAGGGCGCAACACCTTTGCATGCAATACATTTGCTGGGCGCAAATCGGGGGTGTACTGATGTTGTCCGGTGACGAAGGCGCGCGCGTCCACTTTGGGCGCTGATTTGCCGGCAACGGTCCATTGTTCGGGCGGAGTGATGGGATCGGCGTCGGGCATATCGCGCGCGAGGGTTTTGCCTTGCGCGAGTTGCGCGTAGGTTAGAGTTGCTCCGGACGCGGGATTGGTAATTTTTCCATCTTTGGCGGTCAATTTATCGGGAGTGGTTTTCCATTCAGAGGCGGCTTGCGCGAGAAGCAAATTGCTAGCGGCGGATGCAGCACGGCGAAGTTGCGGCGACATGTATGGAGTGGAGCGGCTGCCAAAGGTGCCCATGTCATAGGGAGTGAGCGCGGTATCGCCCATCACCATGCGAACGCTGGCGAGGGGAACGCGGAGTTCGTCGGCGACGGATTGCGCGAGAGTGGTGCGAGTATTCTGGCCGACTTCAACTTTCCCGGTGAAGACGGTCACGATGCCGTCGTCGTTGATATGCAGCCAGGAAGAGATGTCTTTTGCTTGGTCCTGATCGGCGTGGTGGCGACGGTTTCCGGACTCCTGCACGGCGGATGCATTTGCAGCGACGGTGAAAATCGCGATGCCCGCGCCCATTATTTTGAAAAAGTCGCGGCGCTGCAGGTTGAAGCGATATAAGGCGCCTGAGCGGAGTTCGTAGCGCTCCGGCTCAGGAACGAATGTTTCAGGAGCGGCGCCGGCTTTGTTGGCGGCCTCTAAAACGTTTCGAGATTCCGATGGTTGTGTAATCGGCAGTGCCGCACCTACGGCGCTTGGGTTCGGGGCGTTTTCTGACTCAGCCCTAACGGACTGGGCTAACGTGTTACGCGCCTCCGGCGCTTGTCCAGCCGGGAAGCAAGAATCCCGCGTCTCACTCTGCGTATTGGTGAGGTATGTCTCGCTTTGCCAACCGATGAGGATGTCAACAGGGCCATCGGCGCTCATGATTTTGCTCCATGCATGGCTTTGGAGGCTTGCTGAACGGCGGCGACGATTCTGGGATGCGTGCCGCAGCGGCAGATGTTTCCTTGCAAGGCTTGCGCGATTTCCTGCTCGCTGGGATTGGGACTCTTCTGGAGCAGCGCGACGCTGCTGACAATCATTCCGGAAGTGCAATAGGCGCACTGGAATGCGGCTTGATCGAGGAAGGCCTGCTGCACCGGGTGAAGCTGGCCGTTTTGTTCGAAGCCTTCAATGGTGACGATGGATTTTCCCGCGGCGTCAGCGACGGAGAGTTGGCAGGAGCGCCGCGGCGTGCCGTTCAGCAGAACCGTGCAGGCGCCGCACTGGCCTTCGCCGCAACCGTATTTGGTTCCAGTGAGGCCGAGTTCTTCGCGAAGCGCAAAAAGTAAAGTTGTGTCCGGGTCGGATTCGAATACTCGGCTCTTTCCGTTTACTTGCGCGTGGATTGGCCCCACCATGTGGTCCCTCAAGATCGCTCCGCACGATTGGCGCGAGCGACTTTTCGAGTTTAGTTTGCGCTCCAAGCAAAACGAAGACAAGAGCATTGCAATCTATGCCAGTTTTAAGGGCGGGCGTAGCTCGAGATGGTGCATGAGGCGATGCAGGTAGTTTGAAACCACGTCGTCTGGTTTGCTCGGTAGGAATTGGGCGAGCTATTTGCTCACGGGCTGCGCTTGATGAAGATGACGCAATAGTCTTGCGCGGACCAATCGTCGATAACCTTTTCTACCTGCAGTCCCGCGGTAGTTAGTTCATCTTCCATCACTTTCTCTGGAATGCCGTGTCCACGGCGATTCTCGGGGACTCCTTCTGGCAGCGAAGAATTGGGGCTGGGCGGGAAATCGATGACCGCAAGATAAGCGCCAGGCTTTAGCGAGCGGACTAAATGTTTATTAAACTCCTGCGGCTGCGTGAGATGGTGATATACGTGGCGCAGAAAAATCGTGTCGCAACAACTTGAGGGAAGCTTGGTGTCGTCCGCGGTTCCTTCCACGACAGTGATGTTGTCGAGCTTGCGTTTTGTAACTTCCGTTCTGAGCTGCTGCAACTTTTCGGTGTCAATTTCGGTGGCATAGACGCGGCCGGATGGGCCAACCTTTTGCGCAGCTACGAAGCTATACGTTCCATCGCCCGCGCCAACGTCCGCCACAATTGTTCCTGGCCTCCAGTGGGCCAACTCTGCGAGGCGAGTGATCTCCCGGGGGTGCTGGGGGCTTATTCGAACAGCTGCATCTCCTGACGACGTGAGCGAGATGAATACAACGGTCACGATTGCGTACCAAGAGTTCTTGCGATTCATGGCTGCTCCTTGCTTGGCGCAGCTCCTGGATGCGATCGATTCTCCAGCGATCCGACGCCGCTCTTCACGGTTAGACGCCGCCGGACGGTTTACGGTTTAGATAGAAGCTTTCGAAAGAAAACGCGGCGCGCCGTAGTACCGCTCAAGCCGAGGTTTGTTTTTTTATGGGTGGGCGCAGCTCGAGATTGCGCATCAGGCGATGGAGATAATTTGCGTGGACGCCGAGTAGTTTTGCGGCTTCGGTGATGTTTCCGGTGGACTGGTCCAATGCTCCCAAGATCATTTGCTTTTTTAGGTTGCGAATAGCGTGGTGATATTTGGCGGGCGCGCTCGCGCCGCTTTTCGTGCTTTCGAGAAGGGTTTCCGGTAAATCTTCGGCCAATATGTTGTCGGAGCAACCAATGACCACGGCGCGCTCAAGCGCGTTTTCCAGTTCGCGAATGTTGCCGGGCCAGTCGTACTGGGTGAGGCAGGCCATGGCTTCCTCGGAAATTCCTGTCACGCCGCGATTGCAATTTTTCGCGTGACGCGCGGCGAAGTGTTCAGCCAATGCGGGGATGTCTTCGGGATGTTCGCGCAGACTGGGCAAGGCGATGGAGATTACATTGAGGCGGTGAAAAAGATCGGCGCGAAATGTTCCTTCGCGCGAGCATTTTTGCAGGTCTTTGTTGGTTGCGGCCAGAAATCTTACATTGATCTTGATGGGCCGGGTTCCGCCGACCCGCACAAATTCGCGTTCCTGGAGAACACGCAGCAGCTTGGCTTGCAGAATCAGCGAGAGTTCGCCAATTTCATCCAGAAAAATGGTGCCGCCCTCGGCTGCTTCTAAAAAGCCTTTTTTCTGATTGACGGCGCTAGTGAAAGCGCCTTTTTCGTGGCCGAACAATTCACTCTCGAGGAGAGTTTCGGTCAATGCGGCGCAATTCAGTGCGACAAAGGGCTGGTTTTTTCTGGGGCTGTTTTTGTGGATCGCGCAGGCGACCAGTTCTTTGCCGGTGCCGCTTTCGCCCTGGATCAGCACGGTTGAATCGGTCGGGGCTGCGCGCTCAATGAATTGATAGACATCGCGCATGCGGGCGCTGCGTCCCACCATATCGTGAGTCAAGCTGAATTCGGCGCGAAGACGCTGATTTTCGCTGCCCAGGCGCTCAAATTGACGAGCGTTTTCAATACCAATTACCGCCAGGCCGGCAATGGCCGCGAGCAACTGGAAATCGTCGTTGCTGAATGAGGTTGTGATATTGCTGGATTCCAGATAGATGAGGCCGATGGCTTTTTTGCCGGACATCATCGGTACGCAAAGAAAAGCGCGTGGCAGTTTTTCGTCACTCACGGCCGAACCCGCTGACTGCGCGGCTGCCGAGCCGCCGTCCAGTAGCGAAATTCCTTCTTCAATCACCTGGCGCACAACTTCGCGGCCAATGTGGACGGGATGTTCCGGTCCAAGCAAGCGATCCCAGGCTACCTGCGAACGGATCTGGTTCGAGTCCTCGTCCATCAGCAGAATGGCCCCTCGTTCGGCGGGAATCACATCGAAAATCATGCCGAGTAATACCCAGGGAAGCGCTTCTTCGTCGCGCAGGGAGCCAATGGCCTTGCAGATTTGCAGGAGCGCGCTAAGGTTGCGGGCCATGCGCGCCGCTTGTGGGAGCGCGGCGAGCGATTGAGGCGCCAGGCTCGGCAGTTCTGCAGCCTGGAACTCCAGTGCTTTTGCATTGACCGCTCCGCGATCACACATCTGCACCGGACTACTTGCCGTGTTTTGATGCTCTTCGGCTTGGAAACGGAAAACGGAGAGTCCTACCGCGATTTCGTCGCCCGATTTGAGCGTGCGCTGCTTCACTGGAATTCCGTTAACGAAAGTGCCGGCGTGACTATCGAGATCGCACAAAATCAACTGGCCATCTTGCGATGCAATGCTGCAGTGCTGTGGGGAAACTGCGGGGTCGTCCAGGCGAATGGCGCTTTCCAGAGCCCGTCCTATGACCAGGTCCGTGCCGAGCGGGAATTGGGATTTTCGTAGCGGACCGCTGACCACCAGGAGTTTTGCTGCCACATCTGGCCTCGGGCTTGCAGCTTGGTTGGAAGCCCACACTGAGGCCGCTATTCTAGCTCCAACCGTCGCGCTAGTGGAAGGCGGGATTGCTATCCGGACGGATAGAGCGCCTATCCGAACGGTTGCAGCGCGTGCGGCTGTTGCGGAAAGCGCAGACAACCAGCCGCCACGCACCGCGGGCCGGCGGTAAGTTGCGTGGTTTCTTCTGATTGCGATCAACGTTGTGAAATTGCTTCGGCCCACAATCCAGAGCGAGCCGTCGATCAATGCGGCGGGGTGGCGCTCGGTACATATCTCGATGGATAGCCTGAGTACTGTCGGTGCCTGACCGCGACTTGAACGGTTCTTCGTCAAGTCGTTCTATTGCAGCGAGTTAAAGAATTTTCGGCAGCATCGTCGCACCTTTACTTTATGGCATCGTTCCTGCATTAGTCCTAAG
>Ga0193709_1000356_pt1 | contig 16884 bp, 21 predicted proteins | sample H3c2metaG_FD_160571 | JGI IMG/M metagenome (GOLD analysis project Ga0193709, IMG submission 160571) | Soil microbial communities from a riparian zone of the East river system, Colorado, United States - H3c2 | ecosystem: Environmental > Terrestrial > Soil > Riparian zone | place: USA: East River... | reverse complement strand
AGTCGGGGCGCTTCCAGCGTTTCAAGGAGATCGCGATGGAATACGCATTCCTGCTGGCCGAATTGGGGATTCTGACTTAAAAAAAAGGCGCCGCGAGCGGGAGGGGGAAGCTTTAACCGCGGCGCCTCGGGGGTGACCCAAAAACTTGAGAAATCATCGCTTCGCGGCGAAGGCCTCCGGCGAGCGGGCAGTCAGCGCGGAGGCATAGCGGGCGGCAAGGCGCGAAGCGGAGGCCACGCGAGCATCGATTCTGGCGAGGGCAAACTGGCCATCGCCGCGGCGAACCAGCAGCGTGGCCTCGCGGCTACCCTCGGCAGCCAATAACGCAATGAGTTTCGATTCCATGCCACAGGAATCAAGCAAGCCGCATGCCAAATACAATATCTTTGTAAAATCAGCGAGTTGTATCGACGGCCAGGCACGCGATGTGACGCGAATTGTCGGCTGCTGACGCACGCCGCCACTCTCGCCTAAGGATGCAGCAGCACGCAGGCCTGTGAGTGGGTTTTGAGAGCCTTGCAAATCGAGTTCGCGCGCGACTCGCTCAACGAGGCGACTTGCAAGCGATACAGGGTGCCCGAAGCGCCCTTCTTCGGCGAGACTTTGGGCGACAGCCCGGAGAGCAGCTTGGGATATTCCTTCTCCAGCTTCGCCCAGCGTTGATTGGCCGCGTCGGCACCCGACTTGAATGCGCCGAGCTGAATGCCATAGGAACCATGCGATTTTGGCGGGGCTGCATGCGCGCTCGATGCGGCCGGCGTTTTGGGCGCAGCGGCGGGTTTCGGCGCGGCTGCGGGTTTCATGGCCATGGCAGGCGGAGGAGTTGTCTTCGGCGGCGTCGTCTCCGCGCCCGCGGGAGCGGCATTGGAGGGCACGGATGCCAGCGTAAAGTTCTCGACGCGGATGCGCGCTTCTTCCGTCCACTTGCCTTCCGGGTATTGCTTCAAGAATGCTTGATAGGCTTCGAGCGTGTCCGTATCACGCGCCTTTTGCCAATCCCGTTCCTCGTACAGTTCCTTGACGCGGGCTTGTGCCTGCGCCGTGAACTCGCCGCTCGGATACTTCTTCAGGAAAAGCTCGTAGGCATCGGTGGTGTTCGCGGTCCGAGTTTTTTGCCAATCACTCTGCTGGCGGCTGCACCCGGCCGTGGCGAGCACGGCGCCCAAAGACAGCACCAAAAACACTTTGTGGATGACCATGTTCACACTCTGGACGGGTTTTAGCAGGATGGGCCATTCTACGTCGGCGACGCCAAGCTCGTCACATCATGGGGTGCTCCGATAGGATAATAAGGGGTCATGACCGAACAAAAACGCCGATTTTTGGACAGCAGCTCGGCTACGCCGACCTTCATCGGCCTCAATTCGGTATTCGTCGGCGACATCCGCGGCACGGGTCAATTCGTGGTTTCCGGCGAAGTTCATGGCGATGGTGAGTTGGAAGGGGCGCTGAACCTATCGGCCTCCGGCAGCTGGCACGGCCACGTTCGCGCGCAACAAGCGATCATCGCCGGCACCGTCTTGGGCGGCCTGACCGTCAGGGATAGGCTGGAAATCGGCTACACGGCCGTCATCCGCGGCAAGGTCAGCGCGCGCACCGTAGCGATCGCGAAGGGCGCGATTGTCGATGGGGAAATCGAAGTCACGTCGGATGTCCCGGTGATGCGATTCGAGGAAAAGCGCGACACCAAATCCAGCGCCGACTGACGATCCGCGCGCTGTTCGCGAATGGCGACAGACATGCAAAGTTGGTGTGTTGAAGCGTAATCACGCATCCTAGCGCGAAGTCCTCAACTTCAAAATCAATGAAAGAATACGATGTGGTCATCATCGGCGGCGGCATTCATGGGGCCGGCGTCCTTCAAGCGGCGGCGGCGGCGGGCCATAAGGCCCTGCTCATCGAACGGCAGGCCTTGGCGAGCGGCACATCGAGCCGCTCCAGCAAGCTGATTCACGGCGGACTGCGCTACTTGGAATCGGGACAATTCGCACTGGTTCGCGAAAGCCTGCGCGAGCGCGCCATTCATCTGCGCATCGCCGCGGAACTGGTCGAACTGAAACCTTTTTTCATTCCGGTGTACCGCGACACCCGCCGCCGGCCCTGGCAGCTGAAGATCGGACTGTGGATTTACGCGCTGCTCGGCGGGTTCGATGCTGCCACCCGCTTCGGCAGCGTTCCTAAAGCGCAGTGGCCCGCGCTCGACGGCTTGAAGAGTTCGGACCTCGATGCCGTGATCCGTTACCACGATGCGCAAACCAACGATGCCCTGCTGACGCGTGCAGTGGTGAAATCCGCGCTGGGGTTGGGTGCCGAGATCGCGATGCCGGCGAAATTCATGCGCGCCGAATTGAGTGAAGATGGCGTGAATGTGAAATACACCGCGTCGAGTTCGAGCGTCGAGGTTAAAACCCGGGTGCTCGTCAATGCCGCAGGGCCTTGGGCGTCCCAAGTCGCGCGCGCCGTCGATCCTGCCATTCCCGTTCCCGACGTGGATTTGGTTCAAGGCACGCACATCGTGATTCCCCATCCTGTGACCGCGGGCATTTACTACGTCGAAAGCCCGAGCGATGGACGCGCCGTGTTCGTCATGCCATGGGCCGGCGCCACCTTGATCGGCACCACGGAGACTCCGTATCACGGCGATCCGGACCAGGTGCATCCGCTGCCGGAGGAAGAGGAATACTTGCTGGCGGTCGTACGCCATTATTTTCCGGCATTGAGCGCCCTGACACGCAGCGACATCACGGAGCGCTTTGCCGGACTTCGTGTCCTGCCCGCAGCCACGCAGGCGGCCTTCGACCGGTCGCGCGAGACCATATTCACCACGGATCGAGACGCACGCCCGCGCGTCTTGAGCATCTATGGCGGCAAACTGACCGGGTGGCGGGCGGCCTCAGCCCATGTGATGCAGCGCATCAGCCCCTCCCTACCGGCTGCCTCACGCAAAGCCCAAACCGATCTGTTGATTTTGAGGAGACCGATATGAACAGGAATGCCGCGGGGCTGATCGTGCTGGCGTTGTTTGCAACGCTGACGCACGCGGAGGACTACTTGAGCCCGACCGAGGAGCGTGTGCGCCTATCGCTGGGGGCGGTGCGCCTCTCGAACAAAACCGAATTTCAGGTCGACAGCTCCGCGGGGGTTCCCGGCACGCCGATCAACGCAGAAGACCAATTTGGATTGGATAAATCCGACTACGAAGCGAAGATCGAAGCCATGGTGCGCGTCGGCGAACGGCATCGCCTGCGATTCGATTATTTTTCGCTGGATCGCACCGGCCGGCTCGACGTAACCCAGCCCATCGTGTTTCGCGACGTGATTCTGCAACCCGGCGACCCGCTGAACTCCGACCTGTCGATACGCACCTTCGGCATCACTTACGAATACTCCTTTCTGCACCGCGATCGATTCGAAGTGGCGGCCACGATCGGCATCCACGACACCGACATCTCGGCGCGCGCGCGCGTGCAGACGCAGGCGCGGCATGTGAATCAGACCGAAGATCAAGCCGGTCCTGTTCCGACGCTGGGACTCGACGCGACTTACGTGGTGAGCAAGAGATTTTATTTCGACGCCCGCGCCCAGTACCTCAGAGTACGCATCAACGACCTCGATGGTTCTCTCGGCATTTACGAAGTGGATGGTGTGTACCGCCTGCGTCCCAACATCGCCTTCGCGGTCGGCTACTCCTCCTTGCGGGCACGCCTGACCTCGGCGCAGGCCAGGCAGGCGGGATTTTTCAACTTCAATTCGAGCGGTCCGGAGATTTTCGTCAGAGTCGCTTTTTAAGGAGTGCTGGACTCCGCGGAGAACTCGACCCGGTTGTTCGCTGCGGCAACACGGTTCCACTCACCGGCGGTAAGGCTGTCGGTCCGCGTCGGATACGGTGTGGCGGCGTGCGTCGTGCCGGTACTTTCCAGCGCAACGGTGATCGCGCCTGAAGTGCGTTGACGCACCCCTGCAACGAGATTCGCAAATGCCAGCGACTGACGCTGCTGACCTGACAGCGCTTCGTCCAGTGGATTGCCGATCATGTCGCAGCGATTGATGGGCAGCGCCGCCGCCGCGGGTACATAGCCGTCGGTGGCATTGCCGCTCAAGCAAAACAGTCCCGCCGAACTGGAAATCTTCACCACCCCGTGAAACGACTGAGCCTCGAGTTTCATCAGCACATCCCGCAGCACCTCGAGCCGGCTGCGATCAAAAGCGATTTCGCCATAGGGCACCGGTTCAACCCGCGGCGGGATGGCGGAACCTGAGGCACTGGCCGCCGCGGGCGATTGGCCGGTGTTCGCCGTCGCCAGCGCGGTTGTAAGATCTTTCACCGCGGCATTCAAATCGACCCGCGCATGCTGCAATTCGGCATTGGCGGATTGCAATCCGGCGATCTCGGTATGCGCGCGCGCCAGTTCATTGCGCGAGGCCAACCAGCTCGCCGCGAACGCGACGGCCGCGACGAAGACCGCCAGTACCGCAGTCGCCCAGGGCCACACGGGTTTCGGCGGCACGGGCGGCGGCGCAATGGGATCGGGACCCTGCACCGGCATGGCATTGCGAATATCGCTGATGATGCGTGTCGAGAAGCTATCGAGGCTGGCGACGATGAAGCGGCGGATGTCCACTGCTTGGTCTTTCACCGCCGACTCGAGCCGGCGTCCCCAATCAACGGCGCCGCCGCCCGCGCTGATTCGGGGTGAGGGCCTTTCGACGGCAATGCCGGATTCCAGTTCCACCGGCTGCAACGCGGGCTCCGCCATATCGCGGCGATCCGGCAACAAATGCAGCTCGTACAATACTTTTGAGACATCGACGGGCCGGACTTGCTTCGGCAACACGCCCATCGCGCCGAGGGCGCGTGCCTGACCGACGTACAGTTCGCCCTCTTGCGAGGTGTACATCATGATCGGGATCATGGCAGTCTGGGGATTCCCCTTGATCGCCTTCACCGCCTGCAGGCCATCCATCCCCGGCATGAGATGGTCCATGAAAATCGCATCGGGACGATTGGTTTTTAGGTATTCAATCGCCTGCTCGGCCGACTCGGCCATGTCGACCTCGATGTCGTACTTCTCGAGCATGCGGCTCAATATGACGCGAGCTGACTTGGAGTCGTCGACCACCAATGCGCTTTTGCGGGCCATGGGATTAGTGTAGCGCAGTCCTCTAAAGCGCTGGTCACCGCCCCATCGCCGTCATGCCCGTCGCGTATCCGCGACGCGCGACCGTGCGTCTTCGGCCTCAAGCCTTGCGCTTGGGCGTTGGGCTGGAGGCGGACCCGCGTAAACTTACGCGGGATCCGCGCTCTGCGATTCCTTGTTCTGGGAAATCCAGGTCAACGCGGATTCAACGTCGGCGAGTTCACTGGCCGTGAATCCTTCGATTCTCACACCCGTGGCCTCCGCCTTCTTCTTGGCGAGCTCGGCGGCCGCAACGGTATGTACCCACACCAAACCGCGGCGCACCTTGGCCGTGAATTTTTGCTGCTTTTCTTCGGTCATTACCCACTCCTTAAAATTAGCTACCGCAGTCTACGGTGCCGCGATGGCGCGGTCCATCCGAGCACTGTAGTTGTTGAGAGCGCGGGAGACCACCCCTATGTATTGATTGGCCTCATCCCAACGCCGCTCCTCGATCGCCTCGCGAATTCCCGGCAAAGTCTTGACACCGTACCCGGTATGCAGCCCCGGCGCATAGATCATGTGCTGGTACCACTCGCGGCCGGGCAAACCCTGCGAATCCGTCAAATTTTGCTCCAGAATCGTGAGGCTCGAATTCACGCGCTCGCGCTCGGCGCTGCCGGCCGCGTCACCGGCCGCATCGAGGCGCGCATATTCCTGGTCGAATGCCTTGGCGCTTTGTTCCAGTTTGGCCACGGCATTGTCGAGTTCGGCGAAATTGAGGTACGGCACGTCGGCGACGCGCGACGGCGGCGAACGCGGATAGTCGGGATTGGCCGTCAGCTTGTAGGACTCATCATCCTGGAGCTTGGCAAGTTCCCGGGTCTTGCTGCGCATGCCGTCGGCAAGTTTGTGCAGCTCCTCATCGTATCCTGCGATCGAAGCCGCAAAATCGCTTTCGTGCACCGGAATCAGTTGCGCCTGCGAGGCTCGCAGCATGATCCTGCCCGCCACCTTGGCCAGCGCAACTCCATACTCGAAGGTCGGGTCGACAAAACGGCGATAGTGATCGAATGAATCATAGGCCGAGTGGTAGACACCGTACTGCGATTCGCCTTCGAACCCAAGATTGACGGAGTTGATGCCCAAATGTTGCAAGAAAGGCGTGTAGTCCGAACCTGATCCCAACGCGCCGAGCACCAAATCTCCGTTCGCACCGGCTCGCGCCGCGCTATCGCCGGAACCCGCGGAGTCGTAAGCCGAGACTCGCCGGTGCGCCAGCGCCCGCGTGAGTACGCTGGCGCCGGTTTCCGGATCCTTCACATCGCGCGCCACTTCGCTCAAGAAATGCTGCAAGGCGCGGCTGCCTTCCGCCTGCAAAAAGCCCCGGCCATTGGTGTCGGAATTGACATACATCACGGCCTTGACCTTGAGTTCCGCGGCATGTTGTTCGGCCCATTCGGTGGAGCCCAGCAGCCCCGGCTCTTCGCCGTCCCAGCTCGAGTAAACCAGGGTGCGGCGCGGACGCCAGCCTTCCTTCAGCAATTTGCCGATCGATTTGGCTTCGGCCATGAGCGCCACCTGACCCGCCAGAGGATCCATGGCGCCGAACACCCATCCATCATGATGGTTGCCGCGAATGATCCATCGGTCAGGCTCATCGCTGCCTTTGATCTTCGCGACCACATCGTAAATCGGCTTCTGATTCCAATCCGACAGCACCTTCATATGCACCTGGGCCGGACCCGGGCCTATGTGGTAGGTCAGCGGCAATCCGCCGCGCCACGCGGCCGGCGCGACGCGGCCGCCCAACGCTGCGAGCAAGGGCTCGGCATCCGCATAGGAAATGGGCAGCACCGGAATTTTCAACAAGGTCTTGGCATCTTTGAGCGCGAGGCGCTTGGCGCCGGGTACCGCCCCCACGCCGGGAGTCAGCGGATCGCCGCTATACAGGGTCAGGTCCTGCACCGAGCCGCGCTGTACGGCATCGCGCGGGCGAAAGCCGCCTTTCGGATAGGTATCGCCTGCACCGTAACCATCATCGCGTGGGTCGGAGTATATGAGGCAGCCCACCGCGCCATGCTCGTAGGCCAGCTTGGGCTTGAGGCCGCGCCAACCGCCGCCGTATCGCGTCAGCGCTATTTTGCCCTTGACGCTGATTCCCGCGCGCTCCAGTTCCTTGTAATCATCCGGCATGCCTTGATTCACGTAGATCAGTTCCGCGGTGACATCGCCGTCGGCGCCGTACACATTGTAAGGCGGCAGCTCATCCTTCGTTTGCGACGACGTACTGTCGCCCTCGATGGGCGGCTCGCTCAATAGCGCCTTGAAATGCGTGGGAGCGACGAGTTCCACGGATACCTCGCGGGGCGTCGGGTACAGCACCGAAAATGTTTCGATCGAGGCATCCCAGCCCCACTCGCGAAACTTCGCGAGTTGAAACTCCGCATTGGCCTTGTCATGCGCCGAGCCCACATGGTTCGGCGCGGAAGACATCTGCTGCATCCAGGTGCGCAGGTCCGCCGCCGACAGGTCGGCATCGAAACGCTGTTCCAAGCGCATTTCGGCGGCCGCGGCGGCGCTTGAAAACCCCTCGAGATCGTTCGCACCCCCGGGCGCATCGGCCGTAACCACCCCGGCAACACTCAAGGCCACCATGGCGGTGATGAGCGCGCTCGAGGCCCGCGGAATCGTAAATGACAAGTGACTCTCCTATTCGCGGATGCCGGTGCCGCGGTTCAACAGGGTTACCGCCAGTGCAAACATCACGGCGGCGGCGGAAATCATGATGGCATAGGCCAAACGCAAATCAACGTCCGTGGTGCCGAGAAACCCGAATCGAAATGCGCTCACCATGTACAAGATCGGATTGGCATGCGAGGCCGCATGCGCCCAGTTCGGCAGCATGGTGACCGAATAAAACACGCCCCCCAAATAAGTCAGCGGCGTCAGCACAAAGGTCGGGAACCAGGAAATTTGGTCGAAATTCTTGGCGAACAGGGCATTGATGAATCCGCCCAGCGAGAAGATGAAACTCGTCAGGAATGCCGCCGTGACGATGGCCGGCACGTGCGTAACGGACAGATGCGTAAAGAACAGCGAAATGATGGTCACCACGGATCCGACCAGCACGCCGCGCAGCACACCGCCCATGGTGTAGCCGGCGACGATGAGCCAGTTCGGCAGCGGCGACACCAGCAGCTCCTCGATGTGCTTGCCGAATTTCGCACCGAAGAAGGACGACACCACGTTGCCATAAGAGGTCTGGATCACATTCATCATGATGATGCCGGGGGCCATGAACTGCATGTAGTCGTAGCCGCCGACCTGGCCGACGCGCCTGCCGATCAAGCTGCCGAAAATGACGAAGTACAGCGTGGCGGTTACCGCGGGCGGTACGATGGTCTGCCCCCAGATGCGCACGATGCGGCTGAATTCCCGGATGATGATGGTCTTGAAACCGATCCAATCGGTTGCCGCGCGCGATTCGGACATCAGGAGGCCTTTGCGGCGGCGGTCTTGACGCTGCCGTCGACCAAGCGGATGAACAATTCCTCGAGTCGATTGACCTTGTTGCGCATGCTGTTGACGGCTATTCCTTGCGCCGAGAGCTGCGCAAAAATGTCGTTCAAGCTTTGCGTTTTCGACATCTCGATTTCCAAGGTGTGATCGTCCGAGAGCACGGCCGTGAATCCGTCGAGATGCGGCGCCACGCTGCGCGAATCGCGCAAGTTGAACACGAACACCTCGGTCTGCAGCTTGCGCAGCACATTCACCATGCTGTCGCGCTCGATGATGTTGCCGCCCTCGATGATGGCGATATTGCGGCACAGATTCTCGGCTTCTTCGAGATAGTGGGTGGTCAGAATGATGGTCGTGCCCTGCTCGTTGATGTTGCGCAAGAATTCCCACATCGAGCGGCGGATTTCGATGTCGACGCCCGCGGTGGGCTCGTCCAAGATCAACAGGCGCGGCTCGTGCATCAGCGCGCGTGCAATCATGAGCCGGCGCTTCATGCCGCCGGACAATGCGCGTGCAATCGAATTGCGCCGGTCCCAGAGCTGCAGCTGCTTGAGATATTTTTCCGCGCGCTGTTTGGCGAGCGGCCGGGGTATGCCGTAGAACCCGGCTTGATTCACCACGATGGTGAAAGGCGTCTCGAACATGTTGAAATTGATTTCCTGCGGCACCAAACCGATGCAGGATTTGGCTGCTTCCAACTCCTTGTCGATGTCATGTCCGAACACCTCGACCACACCGCTGGTTTTGTTGACCAGCGACGTGGTGATGCCGATGGCGGTGGTCTTGCCGGCGCCGTTGGGCCCCAAGAGTGCAAAAAAATCGCCCTCATCGACCTCGAGGTCGATTGCCTTGAGCGCTTTGATGCCGTTTTTGTATACCTTGGTGAGTTGTCGGAGGACTAGGGCATGCATAGGAGCCGCGTAGACTAAACCTCGCGAGGCTCGCTTGGCAATTGAACCGCGGCGGCAAGCTGCAGCCCGGACAGCTGAACGCGGCGCAGTGCGGCAGGGTCGGGCCGCGCCGCCGCCTTGATCAAGGCGCTCCAGTAGGCATGGCATTTGCTCCATCGCGGGGTGAGATTGGGCGCTTCACTCACCGCCAGCGCCGGCAAGGCGTCGACCGAAACGCGCCGAAAGGCATCCGCCGTGTGGGCGTGCATGCCCATCTGCAGATGGGCGGCGAGGCCTGCGCTCGATGCAAGGTGCCAGGTGTAGAAGAGCGCCAGCCGTACGAAATCGACGGTGTCTTGATCGACATTGGGCGCGTCGGCGATCCGCCAGGCCCCGGTGGTCTGCAGGCGGCTGCTCCAATGAGCGTCGTCCTGAAAGCGCAGGTCGAACAATGCGTAGGGACAATCCGCCGCCGCCGTCCGCTGCGCGGGCGATAGAGGCGCGACCTGCGCCGCCAATCCGGGCGCGATGAGTCCCTCGCCGGCCAAATCGAGGAAGCGGCGGTTCAGGCCGTGCATCGAGCCGCGATGTTCGGCCGACAAGTGAGGCTGCTGCGCCCAATCGCCGATAAATGTGTGCTGCATGATCGCCTCCTTGCATTTCGCCATAAAGGCAGCGGAAAAATCGCGCAAAAACCTCTTGGCATGCAACCTAACTTTGTGATTAATTTCTGTCAAATTCTTTTCGACCCAAAAACACGTGAATTGCAACGGGGGCGTCCATGAGAGTGTCCGACGATCGCTATACGAGAGACCGGCAGAAATTCGATCTTGCGCTGCGGCTGATCCGCCACGAAGCCCGCACCTTTACCATTCGCCAATGGACCGGCTTGAGCGACGATCGAATACGCAAGCTGTACCGCAGTTATGTTTTGGAGAATGCGCCGCGCGCGGTGCGCCATCGAGGCAAGTCGCCGCGCCAGGCGGCATTTTTCTTCCGCAACCCTGAGCTCAATTTTCAAGCGGCGCAGCTCGCCAGCCTGTTTGTCATGTACGGACTGGTCCACGGCAACGATCGCGGTGTCGAGCCGCGCTATCGCGTGGGATCGCTCGAATCGGGTGCGCTGCTGTGCCGCGCTTACGAGGCGTATCGGGAAATGCATGAGCCGGCCGGCATTTCGTTCGAGCATGCGTGGTTTTTATTGCTGGCTCTGGCGCGCCACGATGAAGTTGGGATTGCACGCTGCGCCGTATGCGGCGGCGTGCGCGTGCGGGACCTGCTGGCAAAGCACAGGCTCGATTGCGGCAATTGCGACGGCGCCATTGAGTGCGCCAAGGAGCCTGTCTGCTAGAATCTGCACGATGCAGCCAAGGAATATTCTGGCCGGCCCGTATCTGGACCGTGCCGCTCATTTGCGCAAGGATCCGGCGTGGTTCGCAAACGCTCTGGCTGATGAACGCAGCCGCGTCCTGCCCGTTTGGAATTCGCGCAATTTAATCGTCGAGGGTGAAGCGCCGAGCGCGGCGCTCCTCAAGCTATCCGCAATCCCCGAAGAGCGGCGCAACAGCACCGAGCTGATTCTTCTGGGGCGATTCCGCGATTCGGAAGTTTTTGCTTACGAATTCGAAGCGCTGGAGCCGCCGCAGCTCGAGGCCGGCACACGCTGGGAGGATTTGCGCCTGCTGGCCTCGATTTTGCCGGCCGAGGATGCGGGCCTCTTGGGATATGCGCGCGGCATGGTTTCGTGGCGTGCCAGGCACCGTTTTTGCGGCACGTGCGGCGCGCCCACGCTGGCTGCCAGAGGCGGTCATGTTCTGATATGCACGAACCCGGCATGCCGCCACGAGCAATTTCCAAGAATCGATCCGGCCATCATCGTTTTGGTGAGCGACGGCGAGCGCGCCTTACTGGGACGCCAAGCTGCGTGGCCCGTCGGGCGCTATTCCACCATTGCCGGTTTTGTCGAACCCGGGGAATCCCTCGAGGATGCCGTGGCACGCGAAGTTTTCGAAGAGACCGGCATCGACGTCGATCGCATCCAATATCATTCTTCGCAGCCCTGGCCTTTTCCCTCTTCACTGATGCTGGGATTCACGGCACACGCGCTGACGACGCAGATCCAACGGCGCGATGATGAGTTGGAGGACGCGCAGTGGTTTACGCGCGAAGACTTAGCGTCCGGACGTCCGCTCGTGCCGCCGAACGTGTCGATTTCCTTTCGACTGATCGAGCATTGGTTCAACGCCGGCGGCGGCAAAAAACTCCAAGAGTTCCACAAGGCCTCGTCCTGGCCCGCCTCGCGCTAATAGCTAACCCTGGCCGCGCTAACTGTGCCCTAGCCGCGCTCCCAGTGGCCCGGCCTCATGCGCCAACCATCGCCTTGCCGTACCCATGAGTGGCCAACCCAATGACGACCCGGCCGGCCGGCCACCCATCGGCCCGGCACCCACTCATGACGGCCGCCGACCCAATTCCAATAGCCCCCGATCCATACCCAGCCCGGCGTCGGCGCTACGCCGATGACCTCGACCCGCGGCGGCGGCGGCGCCACCAGCACCACACCGCCGGCATAGTGACCCTGATCGGGCACGACCACACACCCGGGCAAGACGCTGACGAGGAGGCCGAAGGCCAATGCTGCGATTACCCACTTGCGTTGATTCATGACCGCTACCATTTTGCTTTAAGGACGATAAAGACGCTAACGTCTTTCGTCCCACGCCGTTGACCGGCTTTATGCAGCGAGCATAGCGCCGTCGCCTACGGAGTTCCACCCGTGCGCGGCTTGGATTTGTCATTGCGGCGGCGGGTCAGCTTCGCCTGAGGCGCGGGCGGCGCGCTCGTGGCGCGAACGATCCGCGCCTTCAATCGATACATGGCTTCGTCGGCCCGGTGCAACAGCTTCGCGGCATTCTCGCCATGATAGGGATACATGGACTCGCCAATCGAAGCGGTCAATTGCTGCTGCTCGTTGCCGATCCAATACGGCAGCGATACCCGCTCGCGAATCGCATCGGCAACCCGGCTCACCGGAAAAGGATCGGGAACACCCGGCAAGACCACCACGAATTCATCGCCGCCATAACGGCAGCAGATGTCGCCGGTGCGCACGCGGGACGAAATGCGTGTCGCCACCGTGGTGAGAATTTTATCGCCGGCGGCATGTCCGTATTTATCGTTGATGGCCTTGAAGCCGTTCAAGTCGATGAACAGCAATCCCACGTGCAGATCCTGCTGTACGGCATCGCCGATCGCCGCTTCGAGCAACTCGAGCATCCGTCGCCGGTTGTAGAGACCGGTCAGCCCGTCGCGGTCCGCGAGCTTCTGAGTTTCGGCCTCGCGCGCTTTCAACGCCGCAATTTCACGCAGCAAGCGGGCATTGATGGCGCGCAGGCTTTCGATCTCGCGCAGCTCCCCTGCGCTCACCCGGCGCCCCCGGGAATTCACCGCCGTATCGCGCACACCCGCCGCCGGCTCAGGCGCCGCAGCGTCGTCCGCAACCACTTCGGGCTGTGCATATGACATAGTACTTTCCCGATCCTGAAACTGAGCAGGCTCATTATCGCGATTTTCGGCGGTCCGCGGGGATCGGGTGGCACCTGATCAACATGTAAGACTTGACTGACCGGCTTATGTTCGCGCCTGGCCGAAGGAGCCAAATATGTCCTATGCGGCAGATCCTCGAGTGCTTTTCGCGGCAGAGCGAACGTTATTGGCCTGGCAGCGCAGCGCCATTGCGCTCATGGGATTTGGTTTCGTCGTTGAGCGCTTTGGCCTGTTTCTACAAATGGTCGCGCACCAACCCGAATCGGGCGCCCAGCGAAGCTTCTCTCTGGGAACCGGCGTGTTGCTCCTGATACTGGGCGCAGCCGTGGCATTGATTTCGGCGCGTCAGTTTCGCCAGGTCGCCCGGAATTTAGATCCGGCGGTGGTGCCGCCGGGATATTGGACGCAAATCGGCGTTGTGCTCAATGTCATCATCGCGGTGATCGCGTTGATGTTTGCGCTGCATTTTCTGATGGCAGCAAAGGGAGGGGGTTAGAATGAAAATTACAGCCGCGTGTTGCAGCGCAACCACCGCCTATCGGGTAGTACACAATCGCGACCTCAAGCCCACGCTCGATTTGCGCAGCGTATTTAAAACCGTGCTCGACGAGCATATGCACGTCGATGCGAATACGCTGGCCAAACGAGTATTCCCTGACAGTAGCGGCGCGCGCCCTCTATCAGGGCTGATACGCGCCTAAACTACTGCCCGACAAACTACATCGCCGATGATTCCATGCCGGAATTCATCGCCGGAGGCATTTCAGGCTCCGCGGCCGGCATGGAAGGCGGCGCAGCCGTCGGTGCCGGCGTCATCGGCGCAGGCTTCGGCCTCGGTGCAGCCCTCTTGGCGACGGGCTTCGGCGCCGGTGCTGCCTTCTTCTTGGGCGCCGCTTTCTTGACGGCCTTCTTTGCCTTTGCCGCGACCTTTTTCTTTGCCTTCACCGGCCGTGATTTCTTTTTCGCGGCGCTCTTCTTGGCGGACGCGCGTTTAGCCGAACTGCGCTTGGCCTTGGCCATCGGACGCTTCGACTTGCGCTTTTTCGACTTGCTCTTTTTTGCCATGATCACTCTTCTCCTGAACATCGTTCGAACTCACTGCGAGAGTAGCCCTGAAAAAGTCTGCTGTCATCTGTGAGTGAACACTGGAGTCGCTCTCACGGATTGCGTAGGCTGCTTTGGTGTCGACAACAGAACCCATCCGCCCGCTAAAAGATGTCTGGCTGAGACCCAGGCGCGTATTTCGGGAGTTGGCGACACGCCCGATTGGCGCTGCCGACTATCTGTTGGCCGCGACCCAGGGCGTCGCGACGTCGATCATGGTCTACCGAACCCAATTGGCGGGATCCAACGTCGGCACGGCGGAGATTCTCGGCAGCTCCTTTATTTTTGGTCCCCTGGCCGGCGTGGTGAGCATGTATCTGTTTGCCGCCATCTACGGACGTCTGGGCACTCGGGCCGGCGGCAAGTCGACGCGCAATCAAGTGTTCCATGTCCTGGCTTACGGCGGTGTACCCGTGGCGGCATCGCTGCTGTTATGGATGTTCACGGCGCTGCTGGTCGGTGAAGCGGCCGTCGTCGAAAGGCCCGGCGTCGAGATCGACGGCTTCGTGGCGTTCGTCCTTCGAGTGCAGTTTGCGTCCTACATGCTGCTGTGGCTGTGGACCATCGTTCTGCAAGTGATGGGGTTCAGCGAGATTTTGGGATTGAGCACGCGCAAGGCGTTTGGAGTGTGGGTATTGGGCCAACTCTTGGCGCTGCTCTTGACCCTGTTCTTGAGCATTCTGATCGCCATTGTCTTCCCGGGATTCGTGCCGGGCGCGCCGCCTTAAGCTTTGGGCGGATCGGCATTTGCCGGCGGGACAGTATCCGCGGTGATGATGGGGCCCGGCGCCAGCGGCGGCGGCCGATGCAACCGCTCGATCACGGTTTTGGCGACCTGCGCAGCGGTACGCATCGTCGCGGGCGATTTCGCGGCGCGCGGTTTCGGCGTGCGTCGCGGGGCACTGCGGACGGACTTCGCAGGCGCGCGCTTGCGAACGCTCGGCTGAACCAGGGCGGGCGGCTTCGGCCGGACGGGCGCTGCGGCGGCAGCGGCCGCTTCGACTTTTCGACGCGCTTGTTTCGCGGCTTTTTTCTCCGCTTTTAGTAATTTCCGGGCCTGCTTGAGCTCTGCCTTCGCCGAGCGGACCTTGTCCTTGGCGGAAGCCGCCCGCGCCGCAGCCTTCGCGGCGGCGGCCTTGAGTCGTTTCATCGTTGCAAGCTGGGTTGGCATGACATTCAAGGTAAAACGCGAAACAAATATTGACGGATATCCGCGACTTCCTCGGCGCAAACGGCATGCGCCATCGGGTACTCGTGCCACTCGACTTTATAGCCCTGTGCCAGGAGAAAGTCGCGGGATTTCATGCCCAGCATCATGGGCACCGTGCCGTCCGCTTGACCATGCGCCATGAATATCGGCGCAGCGTCGTTTGCCGGTGTGCGCTCGGCGCTAAACGTGCTCTCGCGCGGCAGATAGCAGGACAGCGCCATCACGGCCGCCAGCTTTTCAGTCAGCCGCGGCGCCGTATACAGCGCGACCGCGCCTCCCTGGGAAAACCCGGCAAGCACGATGCGGTTCGCCGGTATGCCGCGAGCGACTTCCCTGCCGATCAGTTCGCGAATTTTCTGGTCGCTGTCCTTGAAGCCCGCGATGTCTTCCGCTGCCCGCCGATCCAGCCCCGCAATGTCGTACCAGGCACGCATGCGCATGCCGCCGTTGATGGTGACCGGGCGGACCGGGGCATTTGGAAAGACGAACCGCCACGCGCGCGCGCCTCGCGGCACCAATTCGGGCACGATGGGTTCGAAATCATGCCCGTCGGCGCCTAAGCCATGCAGCCAGATCACCGCCGCGTTGGGATTGGGTGCCGTTTCTACTTCGATTGTTTCCAGCATCAGTCCTAAGATACTAGGAAACGTCCCGCGACGGCTATCATCGCCGCATGCCCATCACGTTGAGCCATTTGCGCCGTTATGCGATTGCGCGCTCGCTGTTCAAGCCCACGACGCTGAAGCGTGCCATCGAGAAACTTGGATTCGTCCAGGCTGATCCCATCCGCGCCCCCGCCCGGGCGCAAGACCTGACCCTGCGCCATCGCGTCAAAGAGTATCGCGCGGGCGATCTCGAACGCCGCTACCCGAAGCTGGGGTTGGAAGAGGATTTTTTCGTCAACTACGGATTCTTGCCTCGCGTTCATCACGCGCTGATGCACCCGCGAACCGTGCGAATCAAATTCACGCCAACCCGCAGCAAGCAGGCGGAGGCGGTTCTTGCCTTCGTTCGCGAACGCGGCATCGTGCATCCGCGTGAGGTGGACGCGCATTTCTCGCACGGCAGGGTGACCAACTGGTTCGGCGGGACATCAAACGCCAGCACGCAGCTTCTGAACCAGATGCACTACCGCGGGCTGTTGCGAGTCGCGCGACGCGACAGCGGCGTTCGCGTCTATGAGGTGCGCGAGCCGGAGCCGGCGTTGACTTCGCAAATGGCTGAGGCAGCAGAGATGGCCGCGGCGGCGAAAATGGATGCGCTGGTGGATGTGATTGTTCACAAATACGCACCCCTGCCGGCGAGCACTCTTGGCTCGCTCGTGTACTTTTTGCGATACGGCGCGCCGCAGTGGACCAAGGATCGCTCGGCGGCCCTGGCGCGCGCCAAACAGCGTCTGGGCCACGCGCGAGTGGAGGGCATCGACTGGTATTGGCCGGCGGCAGAAAATCCTCTGTCGCGTCGCTGGCGGCCGGATGACGCTGTGCGCCTGCTT
>Ga0193709_1000355_pt1 | contig 16957 bp, 19 predicted proteins | sample H3c2metaG_FD_160571 | JGI IMG/M metagenome (GOLD analysis project Ga0193709, IMG submission 160571) | Soil microbial communities from a riparian zone of the East river system, Colorado, United States - H3c2 | ecosystem: Environmental > Terrestrial > Soil > Riparian zone | place: USA: East River... | reverse complement strand
CCCCGGGATGCCGTACTTGTAGCCGAAGGACTCGAACATCAGGGACAGCCGGCCCTCGTGGCGGCGCTCGATGCGCTCGCGGATCAGCTCGCGCAGCGCGTGGACGCCCATGTTCGAAGTATCGATCACCCAATCCGCCGCCGTGATGATGGGCTCGAGCAGTTTGCGCTCTGAGGCGATTGCCTCGCGCAGACTCACATCGCCGGTGACGAGAGGGTGCTTGCGCCGAGTTTCCGCATAGCGCTTGAGCAGCACTTCCTCCGCGGCGTGCAGGTACAGGACTTCGCAATCGATGCCGCTGCGGCGCAGTTCGCCGACCAAGGCGGGAATGGTTTCAATCTCGTTGGGCCGATTGCGGGCATCCAGCCCCACGGCGGTTCGCGGATAGGTGTCGCCCATACCGCGAACCGTGTGGGAGATGAAGGGCTTGAGCAACGCGGCGGGGATGTTGTCGACACAATAGTAGTCGATGTCCTCCAGCATGTGCAGAGCAACGCTCTTCCCGGACCCTGATAGTCCGCTCACGATAATCAGCCGCATCGACATTCAGGAGCCTGTCTGAAAAATTCCGCTAGCGCGCCTTGAGGACATCCTCGGCGTGGTGGTCGGAGGTCTTTTCTTTGTGTTTTTTGACGCAGCGGTCGAGCTTGTCGGCCAGTGCGTCGATTGAGGCATACATGTTTTGTTCGGCCGCCTCAGCGTATATCTTGTTTCCTCGCACCATCAGCGTGGCTTCGGCCTTATGGCTCATTTTCTCGACCGTGAGGACGCAGTGGACGTCAATCAGCTGCTCGAAATGCCGGGAGATTCGCTCGAATTTTTTGATTACATAGCCTCGCAGCGCGGGGGTGACTTCCACATGATGACCGCTGAGATCTAATTGCATGTTTCCTCCTTTCACGTTAAGACGCTCGGGCTGCCGCCCGCTTCCGTTCGTTGGACGGAGCGATCTGCATGCCCTCGCGATATTTGGCAACCGTGCGCCTGGCCACGGGTATGCCTTCTTGCGACAAAATTTCCGCGAGCTTGGCGTCGCTCAACGGGTTGTCCGGATTCTCCTGCGAAATCAGCTTTTTTATCTTGGCGCGAATCGCCGTGGATGACATTTCCGTTCCGTCCGCGGCCGCGACATGGCTGGAGAAGAAATAGCGGAATTCGAACACGCCGCGCGGCGTGTGCATGTACTTGGCGGTGGTGACCCGTGAGATCGTCGACTCGTGCATCTCGACCGCCTCGGCCACATCCTTCAGGATCAGCGGCTCCATGGCTTCCTCGCCGATCTCGAAAAAGCTCGTCTGACGCTGCACGATGCAGCGCGCGACCTTCACCAGGGTTTCGTTGCGGATTTCCAGGCTGCGCATCAGCCAGCGCGCTTCCTGCAATTGAGTGCGCAGCATCGCGTGATCGGGCGCGCGCGATATCAAATTCGCATAGCCTTGGTTCACGCGCACGCGCGGCACGGTGGCTTGGTTGATTTCCACGACCCAACCGCGATCGGTGCGGCGCACGAAGACATCGGGGATCACGTATTGCGCCTGGGTCGGATTGACCGCCGCTCCGGGGCGCGGGTGGCAGGAACGCACCAGCGCGAGCGCCATTTCCAAATCGCTTTCGCTGCAGCGCAACTGCCTGCGCAGCAGCACCAGCTGCTGGCCGGCCACCAGATCCAAATGCTCGAGAGCGACCCGAATGGCCACATCGCGCGCCGGTGTGTCCGGATCGAGCTGGCGAAGCTGCAGTGCGATGCATTCGCCCAGATTGCGGGCACCTACCCCCGCTGGTTCCAGCGATTGCACGATTTTGAGCACCCGCTCCACTTCGCCTATGCCGGCCTCGATCTCCGGCAGCAGGCTCGAGCGCACGTCCTCGAGCGCGTCGTTCAGATACCCATCGTCCGTAATGGCGTCGCAGATGACACGCGCAATGGCAATGTCGATGGCGGACAATTTGGCAAGTTCCAGCTGCTCGATGAGCTGCTCTTGCAGCGTTTGGCTGTGCTGGTCGCTGAAATCGCTGCTGCGATCGTCATCGCCGGACCAAGGTCTGTCGGACGGTCCGCTGGTTTGTTCGCCCCAAGCTTCGTCGGCAATTTCGACTTCCGGAGTTTCGCGCTGATCGACCGGTGTGCTGATGCCGTCCAACTCAGCATATTTCTCATCCAGGCGAACCGGCAGTTCTTCCCGCTCGCGCACCGTATCGGCTGTCTCCGCCTCGTCCTCTCCCTCGAGCATCACATTGGTCTCGAGCGTCTCGCGGACATGGGCCTGCAGGTCGAGCGAGGGTAGCTGCAACAGCCGGATCGCCTGCTGCAGCTGCGGGGTCATGGTCAACTGCTGACCGATGCGAAGCTGCAGACTTGGCTTCAACATATCTCTTTCAGGCCCTGCCTATAATTTAAAGTCCTGGCCCAAGTACACCTCACGCACCTGCGGGTTGGCAAGAATCTGGTCCGCAGAACCCGAAGCAAGAACGCTGCCCTGACTGACGATATAGGCTCTGGCGCAAATACCCAAGGTCTCCCTGACATTATGATCCGTTATCAGGACACCGATGCCTTTGTCGGACAAGTGCTTGATTATCCGTTGAATATCGGCAACCGAGAGGGGGTCGACGCCCGCAAAAGGCTCGTCCAGGAGGATAAATTGCGGATCGGCCGCCAATGCCCGGGCGATCTCGACGCGGCGCCGTTCTCCGCCCGACAGGCTCAAGCCCAGGCTGTCGCGCACATGGCCGATATGCAGCTCGCCCAGCAGCTCCTTCAAGCGGGCGGTGCGGCCGGCATCGTCGAGCCCGGGGCGGGTCTCGAGGATGGCCATGATGTTGTCTGCGACCGATAGCTTGCGGAAAACGGAAGGTTCCTGCGGCAAGTACCCCAAACCCAATTGAGCACGCCGGTGCATGGGCATCCGGCTGATATCGCGATTGTCCAAGAAGATCTCACCGTGCTCGCAGCGCGCGAGGCCCACGATCATGTAGAAGGCGGTGGTCTTGCCGGCGCCGTTGGGACCCAACAGGCCGACGACTTCGCCGCTTTCGACCTCCAGGGACAAATCCCGCACTACCTGCCGTGATTTATAGCTCTTGGCGAGGTTCAGGGCCCGCAATACGCTCATGGTTTGGGCTTGGGCGGCGATTTGGGCGGGGGCGGCGTGATGGTGATGCGCACCCGTTGCGAGTTCTGTTCCTCGGCCTCGGCAATCACCTTTTGCGCCAGAACGTCGTACTTCAACGATTGTCCGCGGATGTCATTGTCGCCATTGCTCAAATAGGCATTCTTCGAGAACCGCACCAAGTGCTTTGCCGCATCATAGTCGATGGTCTCCGCGTTGCCCTTGGCCAGTTTTCCGGTCTTGGCGACGGTTTGCTCGAAAGAGGCAGGTTTGCCATTGACGATCGCCTTGCTCAGCACGCTGTTTACGAAGGTGATCTGCGCGTCGTCGGAAAGCAGCAGGCCTTGCTCGACCGTGATCTTGACGTTGCCGCGAAAATTCCAAACATTGTTTTCGAAATACAAATCCGCGGAGCGCTGTTGGCCGGCCTGACCTTGATCGGCGGTGATCGACATGGCTCCTTGCGAGATGCGGATCTTGCTGAAGACCGCGCTGTTGGTCTTAAGGTCGATCGAGGTCGACTGCGCGTCGAGCAATATCGGCGCCTGGCGGTCGGGCACGACGGCGGCGGCGGCGTTCGCTTGAGCCAGCGGCGCAATCAGTGCGACCAGGGCAAGAAGGTTACGGGAGGAAACGGCCATTGACCTTGGATTCTAGGCGCATCGTGCGCTCTTTCAAATTCGCACTCAGGCCGCGCGCGGTGAGAATGTGGCCGCCATAATCGATGCGAACGTCGCTTTTGGTGCTGGCAATGCCTTCGGGAACATTGTAGCTCAAAAGGTCGGTGCGGATCACCGCGGTGCCCGGGGTGCCCGGATTCTCGCCCTGCAGCCGCACGTTGCCGGCGACATCGATGACGTTGCCGCCGGGTTGAACATGGGCCGTGTCGCCGATCAGGATCCATGCCTGGCCGCCGGGTGCATCGTAGTTCAAACGCACGTTGTACAGCTCGACTTCGTTGCCATGCGCAATTTGATCGATGCGTTCGGCCTCGATTCGAATGCTGGGCGCGCCGCTCGCATCGTAGTCGGTGAGAATGGCGTGCTTGAGGTAGTAGCCAGGGAGGTCTGCCGGCTTGCCGGCGCCGGGCGCCAAGGGGCGATGGCTGGGCGAACTCAGTATCCAGGTGCTGATCACCAGAGCCGCGACCGCAACCACCGTAAATACGCGGAAGAACATCAGCGATCACCGGCGCGGGCGCGCAGCAGGGCATCGCACAGTTCGCGCACCGCGCCGAAACCTCCAGGCAAACGTGCAATCCAGTGCGCCGCAGACAACACGACGGGGTGGGCATCCGCCACTGCTGCCGCGAATCCGACCGCGGACATCAACGGCAAATCAGGGGTGTCATCGACGATGCAGGCGCAGTCCAAAGGATCCACCTTGAGGCGTTTCGTCAACTGGTTGAGGGCGGCCAGCTTGTCGCTGCATCCTTGTACTATCGTGGGCACGCGCAGTTCGCGCAAGCGCGCCGCCGTCGCGGCAGAACGTCTGCCGCTGAACGCCGCCACCTGCACACCTGCGGCCATGAGCAACTTGACGCCGTGGCCGTCCCTGACGTGAAACACTTTCAGCGCCTCGCCTTTGGCGCCGAAGTACAGCCGCCCGTCGGTAAGGACGCCGTCGACGTCCAAGATCAAGAGTTGGATGTTCGAAAGCGGCGTGGCCTTGCGCGCTTTCAAAATACGCCCGCGCGCAGCAAGTCGTGCACATTGAGCGCGCCGACGAGTTTGGCGTCTGCGTCGAGCACCACCAGCGAAGTAATGCTGTGCGTCTCCATCAAGTGCACCGCTTCCGCCGCCAGCATGTTCGGATGCACGGACTTGGGATTGCGCGACATGATTTGGTCGATGCGGGTGGTATGCAAGTCCGCCGCACGATCCAGCGCGCGCCGCAAGTCGCCGTCCGTGAACACGCCAAGCACGTGCATGGCATCATCGACAATGGCCGTCATCCCCAACCGCTTGGAGGTCACCTCCTTCAGGCCCTCCGCCAGCGTGGCCTCGGATCGCACCGTCGGCACATCCTTGCCTATGCGCATGACGTCTTTCACGTACCAGAGCCGGCGGCCCAAGGCGCCGGCAGGATGCGAGCGCACAAAGTCCTCCTCGGTGAAGCCGCGCGCCTTCAAGAGAGCCACGGCCAGTGCATCGCCCACCGCGAGAGCCGCCGTGGTGCTGGCGGTGGGCGCGAGATTCAAGGGACAGGCCTCGGCCGGGACGCGGATGTCCAGGTGGACGGTGGCGACGCGCGCCACCGCGGAATCCGAATTTCCCGTGAAAGCGATCAAGGGCGCCCCCAGCCGTTTGATGATGGGCAGGATGGTGAGGATTTCAGCGGTTTCGCCTGAATTCGACAGGGCAAGCACCACGTCGTCACGCGTGATCATGCCGACATCCCCGTGGCTTGCCTCACCGGGATGTACGAAGAACGACGGCGTGCCGGTACTGGCGAGGGTGGCGGCGATTTTGCCGCCGATATGACCGGACTTGCCCATGCCCGTGACGACGATGCGGCCCCGGCAGTCAAGACAAATGCGGCAGGCACGTGCAAAATCCGTCCCGAGCCGGGGCAGTTGCGCGCGCAATCCGTCGATCTCGATGGTGAGCGCCTGGCGTCCGAGTTCGACGAGGTCCTCGTCGGTATAGTCGGGATTCATCCGGGAATGATACAGCGGATGCTGATTCTCGCTGAGGTAAGCTTGGGCAATTTCAAGGAGAGGGCATGAGTCCACAACAGGTAGCGGAAATCATCGAGGCGGCTTTGAGCGGCAGCCATGCGATGGTGACCAGCGAAGATAACGTGCATTTCGAGGCCATCGTGGTCGCGCCGGCCTTTATCGGCAAGAAACCGATACAGCGGCACCAGATGGTGTATTCCACCCTGGGCGCAGCGGTGGGCAACGAGATTCACGCGCTTGCGCTGCAAGTATTCACCCCGGACGAATACGCCAGGCAGGGACGTGGATAAGCTACAGATTCACGGCGGGATCGCACTCGAAGGCGAGATCCGCATTTCAGGCGCCAAGAACGCGACCCTGCCGATTCTGGCGGGCTGTTTGTTGGCGGATGGGCCGGTGACGGTGTCGAATGTCCCGCATCTGCAGGACGTCACCACCATGATCGAGTTGCTCGGACGCATGGGCGTTTCCGTGACCATCGATGAAAAGATGCGCATCGAAGTCGATGCCTCGACCATCAAAGAGTATTTCGCGCCGTATCAGCTGGTGAAGACCATGCGCGCGTCGATTCTGGTCCTAGGCCCGCTATTGGCGCGCTTCGGTGCGGCGGATGTCTCCTTGCCCGGCGGCTGCGCCATCGGTGCGCGCCCCGTCAACATCCATGTCGCCGGTCTGCAAGCCATGGGCGCCGATATCCATATCGAAAACGGCTACATCAAGGCCCGCGCCGGCCGCCTGAAGGGCGCGCGCCTGGTGCTGGAAACCGTCACGGTCACCGGCACCGAAAATCTCATGATGGCCGCGACGTTGGCCGACGGCGAGACCGTGCTCGAGAATGCCGCGCGCGAGCCCGAGGTGGTCGATCTGGCGAATTTCTTGATCGCCATGGGCGCCAAAATCAAGGGCGCCGGCACCGACACGATCGTCATCGAAGGGGTGAAGCGCTTGAACGGCACCGCCTATGAGGTGTTGCCCGATCGAATCGAAACCGGCACGTATCTCGTGGCCGGCGCCATTACCGGCGGCCACATCCGTGTGAAAAATACCCGGCCGGATCACCTGGATGCGGTCATCGACAAGCTGAAGGAGGCCGGCGCCACGGTGGGCGTCGGCGACTCCTGGATCGAAGTGGATATGCGGGGCCGCAGGCCCAACGCCATCGACATTCGCACCGCCCCGTATCCGGCTTTCCCGACCGACATGCAGGCGCAGTTCGCGGCGCTCAACACCGTGGCGAACGGCGTGGGCACCATCATCGAAACGATTTTCGAGAATCGCTTCATGCACATGCTGGAGATGCGCAGAATGGGCGCGGAAATCCGCCTGGAAGGCAACACCGCCATCATCAAGGGCGTCGAGCGGCTGACGGCGGCGCCGGTGATGGCCACCGACTTGCGCGCCTCGGCCAGTCTGGTGCTCGCCGCACTGGTGGCGGATGGCCGCACCGACATCGAACGCATCTATCACATCGACCGCGGCTATGCGGCCATCGAGGAAAAACTTCAGCAATTGGGTGCGAAAATCCGCCGTACGCCTTGACAGCGCGAGCGGCTATTGCGTTTGGGACTGGACCGGCCGGGTGGGGCGCTCCAGAACCATCAATTTGATCTTGTAGCTCTGCAGCGCGTGGCGGCCTTCGAGTTCCACTTCGGCGCCAGGTTTGAGCGCAGACACGCGGGCGACGAGATCTTGCGCGCTGTGCACGGGCTCGCCCGCCAGCGCGGTGACCAGATCGCCGGGCCGCATCCCAGCCTCATACGCCGGGCTCTTGACCAGAATGTTCACCACGGTAACGCCGCCGGCGGCGGTTCCCACCTGCGCTGACTGCTCATCGGTGAGGTCCTGAGGGACAAAACCCAGCCAGCCGCGCACCACGTGGCCGTTGAGGAGGATCTGTTCCATTACGCCGCGAACCAGGTTGACGGGAATGGCAAAGCCGATGCCCTCAGGACCGCCGTAGGTACGATTGAGCACAGCGGTGTTGATGCCGACCAAATCACCGTGCGCATCGATGAGCGCGCCGCCGGAATTGCCGAGATTGATGGCCGCATCGGTTTGTATGAAGTTCTCAAAGGTCGCCAGCCCCAGCTGGCCGCGCCCCGTGGCGCTCACGATGCCCTGCGTAACGGTCTGACCTATGCCATAGGGGTTGCCGATGGCGAGCACGATGTCGCCGACACGCAGGGTATCGGATCGGCCCATGGGCATGATGGGCAAGTCGCCGATCTCAAGATCGAGAATCGCAATATCCGTATCGGGGTCCTGGCCGACGATGGTCGCATCCGCAATGCGTCCGTCGGCAAGCTGGACCCGGATCGAGTCGGCGCCGGCAATGACGTGCTGGTTCGTCACGATGGTGCCCATCGCATCGACGATCACGCCTGAACCCAAGCTGCGTTCGACGCGACGGCGATAACTCGGCCAATAGTCGCCGAACAATTGATTCAACGGCGCCGCTTGCGTGCGCTCCCTGACGACGCGCGCCGTGTAAATATTGACCACGGCAGGCGAGGCGCGCGCGACTGAATCGGCGAAACTCTGCATCACCACGCTTAGGTTAGGCGCGACGGTCTGCGGCGGTGGCGCAGCATTCACGCGGGGCGCCACCGCGGCGGTGTTCGCACCCAACAACGTGGGATTCCACCAAACCACGAGAAATGCCACGGCCAGGCCGACCACGACCGCTCTGACCAAGAAGCTCACGAGGACGCGCGCGTTCTGCAATTGAAGATTGCTCCTCGAGCCTTAAAGGGTATCTGCGTAACTGTGTATAATGCGCTCCCAATATTCATTGGGAAACACTGCCGCCATAGGGGTTTGCGTGAAGAATTGTCAACTATTTTCGAGGGCGATCGCATGAGTGAAGAGGTAGACCACAGCCGGCGCCGCTTGTTGACGGCTGCCACGGTCGGAACGGGCGTCATCGGCGTTGCGTTCGCGGCCATACCTTTTCTGGCGTCATGGAAGCCCAGCGCGCGCGCCAAGGCACTGGGCGCTCCCGTCGAAGTCGATGCATCGAAACTCGAAGCCGGCCAGATGTTGAAGGTGGTTTGGCGCGGTCAAGCCGTGTTTGTCGTCAGGCGAGTCAAAGGAGCCGTCGACCAATTGGGCGGCCACGATGACATGCTTGCGGATCCCAAGTCCGACGATTCCGTGCAGCCGGATTATATAAAGACCAGCGGCGCGGCGCGCGCGCGCAATCCCGAATACTGGGTGGGCCTCGCGGTGTGCACGCACCTCGGCTGCTCGCCGTTGGGCGCGTTTCAGCCGAATGATTCGTTCCAAGTCGCAGGCGCGGACCTGGGCGCGAATTGGCCGGGCGGGTTTTATTGCCCCTGCCACGGCTCGAAGTACGATTTGTCGGGCCGGGTGTTCAAGAGCATGCCGGCGCCGAAGAACCTGACCGTTCCGCCTTACGCAATCGCCGCGAATACGCGCATTGTCATCGGCGTCGACGACGCGTCCAAACCAGTTTCGTAAAACAAGAGGTAAGCGATGGCCGCAGCACCAGAGTCCGCCGGCACCGGCAAAGGATTTATTGGCTGGATCGATGATCGATTCCCGCTGACCAAACTGTGGAAGGAGCATGTCGCCGAATACTACGCGCCGAAGAACTTCAATTTCTGGTACTTCTTTGGGGCGCTGTCGCTGGTGGTGCTCGCGAATCAGATCGTGACGGGAATTTTCCTGACGATGAGCTACAAGCCGTCGGCGGCCGAGGCGTTCGCTTCAGTCGAATACATCATGCGGGATGTCGAATGGGGCTGGCTGATCCGCTACATGCACTCGACCGGCGCATCCGCGTTCTTCATCGTGGTCTATCTGCACATGTTCCGCGCGCTGCTGTACGGGTCGCACCGCAAGCCGCGCGAACTGGTCTGGATCTTCGGTTGCCTGATTTTTCTTTTGCTGATGGCGGAAGCCTTCATGGGCTATGTGCTGCCCTGGGGCAACATGAGCTACTGGGGCGCGCAGGTGATCGTCTCGCTGTTCAGCAGCTTGCCCATCATCGGCGGGACCCTGGTTGAATGGATTCGCGGCGACTACAACATCGCAGATCCCACCTTGAACCGCTTCTTCGCGCTGCACGTGGCGGCGTTGCCGTTGGCGCTGGTGTTCCTGGTGTTGGCGCACATCATGGCGCTGCACGAGGTGGGGTCCAACAACCCCGACGGCATCGACATCAAGAAGTATAAGGACGACAAGGGTCATCCCCTCGACGGCATCCCTTTTCATCCCTACTACACGGTGAAGGACACGCTGGGCGTCGCGGGATTCTTGCTGATATTCGCGGGCGTGATTTTCTTCGCGCCCAATTTCTTCGGCTTGTTTTTGGAGTCGCCGAACTTTGAACCGGCGAATCCGCTGCAAACACCCCCCGACATCACGCCGGTGTGGTATTTCACGCCGTTCTACGCCATGTTGCGCGCAATACCTTCCGCCTTCGGCACGCAGGTGTGGGGAGTCATGGTGATGGGTGCCGCCATCGTGGTGCTGTTCTTCGTACCGTGGCTGGATCGCTCCCCGGTGCGCTCGATACGCTACAAGGGGCCCATCTACAAAGTGATGTTGGCGCTCTTTTCCGTATCGTTCATCACCTTGGCGGTATGCGGCATGAAGCCGCCGTCGGGCATCTACCCGATCTTGGCGAGAATCTGCACCGCTATATATTTTGCATTCTTTTTGCTAATGCCCTGGTACACGAAGTTCGACAGCGTGAAGCCGGAGCCGGAAAGGGTTACGGGACATGCTTAAAGCCAGCGTATTGATCACCATTGGGCTCCTCTGCGCCGGGACGGCGCTGGCCGAGGAGGAGGGAATCCGGCTGCTCGAATCGGGCACGGATATCAACAGCACCGAATCCCTGCAGCGGGGTGCGCGCAATTTCATGAATTATTGTTCGGGTTGCCACTCGCTCAAATATTTGCGCTACAACCGCTTGGCCGCGGACTTGAAGATCCCCGAGTCGGAGCTTGGCAATTTGATTTTCACCCCGGCCAAGCCGTTCGATGAAATCAATACCGCCATGCCGGCGGACGCCACGGATTGGTTCGGCAAGCGGCCGCCGGATTTGACGCTCATGGGCCGAGAGCGCGGTACGAATTACATTTATTCGTACCTGCATGGCTTTTATCAGGACAAGACGCGGCCCTGGGGCGTCAACAATCTATACCTGTCCGGCACGGCGATGCCCCATGTCCTGGGTACGCTGCAAGGCCTGCAAAAGCCGGTATACAAGAATGAGAAGGACCCTCACGGCAGCGCCAAAATGGTGCTGGTGGGCGTGGAAGCAATGACTCCGGGCGCCATGAAGCCGGAGGAGTATGATCAATTCATCCGGGACATTGCCAACTTCCTGGATTATGCCGCCGAGCCCGTCAAGGCGAAGCGCGAATCGATGGGCATATTCGTGGTGCTATTGCTGTTGGTATTTTTCGTGTTCGCCTACCTGTTGAAGAAAGAATATTGGAAGGACGTCCACTGACGCAGCGGGACCGTCCCGTTGACATCCAGGCTCCTAGGAGGTCCGATTAGTGGCACGTCGTTCGGTGATGACCCTGTTCTCAGCACCGGCGGACCCGTGGAGTCATCGCGCACGCTTGGTCCTGGCCGAGAAGGGTATTGCCATTGAATTGGTCAATGTCGATCTGAACGCCCTGCCCGAGGATCTGATCGACCTGAATCCCTATCACAGCGTACCCACGCTGGTGGATCGGGATTTGGTGCTGTACGACTCGAGGGTGATCATCGAATACCTGGATGAGCGCTTTCCGCATCCGCCGCTGATGCCCATTGATCCGGTGACCCGCGCGCAGTTTCGCGTCGCACTGTATCGCGTGGAGCGCGACTGGTATGCGCTGGCGCACGATATCGAGCTCGACCCGAACAGCAAAACCGCCGAGCACAGCCGCAAAGTCCTGGGCGAGGCGATTTGCGCCAGTGCCGAAGTGTTCAAGGCCAAGCCGTTCTTCCTGAGCGACGAATTTTCGCTGGTCGATGCCAGCATTGCGCCGATTCTGTGGCGCTTGCGGATCTACGGCATCGAGCTTCCCGCGCAGGCGGCGCCGATCACCAAGTACATGAATTCCATATTCGCGCGCTCCACATTCCGCGCCTGCCTGACCGAAGCCGAACGGGAAATGCGTCATTGAAGCCGCGGCGTCCCTACCTGCTGCGCGCTCTGCACGAGTGGATATCCGACAGCGGAGAGACTCCTCATATCGTGGTCGATGCGGCCGCTGAGGGCGTGACCGTGCCGCGCCAGTACGTGAAGGACGGGAAAATCGTGCTCAACGTCAGCTTCTCCGCCACGCAGATGCTGAAGCTGGGGAATGATTTCGTCAGTTTCGAGGCACGCTTCGGCGGCGTGGGATTCGCGGTGCAAGTTCCGGTGCGCGCGATCCTGGGAATCTATGCCCGCGAGACAGGGCAGGGGATGATATTTCCGGAAGGCGACGCGGATCCGGATCCAACCGACGGCCCTCCGGCCGCTCCGGCCGCGGGGAAATCCAGCGGCACTGCGCCCAAGCGGCCGAAACTGCAGGTGGTCAAGTAGTTCAAGCGATCAGCCCACGCGAAACGCGTCTTTCACCCATTCCACGCGGTGCGCGCCATCGGGCAGGCCATGGACGGCGAGTACATCGAAACGCAGTGAGAAGTTTCTCCACTGCTTCTCGCGCTGAAGAAAATATTGCGTGGCTAGGATGATCTTGCGCCGCTTTGACCAGGTGACGGAGGCAAGCGCGCCGCCGAATTCAACGCTTTCCCGCTGCCGGACTTCGACGATGGCCAGTACGCTGCCATCGAGACACACCAGGTCAATCTCGCCCGCCTTGCAGCGCAGATTGCGCGCCAGAATTTTAAGCCCGCGGATTCGCAGGTATTCCGCGGCCAGCGCCTCGCCGGCCGCGCCGCGTTGCAGGTGTGGAGCGTTCATGCCGCATGGTGCGGTTCCGCGAGTGATTTTTCAGCCGGGATATCCGGTCGATTCGTCGAATTACTTTTTGGCGATTTTCCAGTCCGCGACTCATGCTGCTCTAATTTTGATTAGTTCGCTCTTCGAAGTTGGAGGCGGAATCGTTTCGCCCGCCTCTCGCAGGGCTTCGATGTGGAGCTCGATTCCTTCACGAATAAGTTTTAACACTTCGCGGCGAGTTTCACCCACTGCGACGCAGCCAGGGAGATCTGGAACATAGGCGCCGTAACTTTTCTCGCCTTTTTCTATGACGACAAGGTATTCCAAGTTGATCCTCCTACTGCCGGTTGAGGCCAGCCTGCTTGAGGATACTATTCAGCGTGCCGATTGGCACGTCCAACCCCATTTTCCCTGCCACCGTAACGGTGCCTGGCTTAACAGAATGACGAAAATGACGGTGACTGCCCTTCGTGCGAACGAGGGCCCATCCATTCTGCTCAAGTAGCCGAATTACCTCGCGAACCTTCATGTCGCGCCGCATGTTGCGGCCGAGCGCGTGATTTTTCAGCCGGGATATCCGGTCGATTCGTCGAATTACTTTTTGGCGGTTTTCCAGGTGCCCGCGGCCACGGCTCAGCTCAGCTTCTCAAGCAGCGCCGCGAGTTCCGACTGCTGCGCTGGCTTCAGCCGCGCGAGGCGCGAACCGAACGCTTTCGACAGCAGCGCCAGCCCGCGCGCCATCGTCTTACGCCCCTCGGGCGTCAGGATGAGCCGGTGGCGACGCAGATCCGCGCCGTCGATTTCACGGCGCAGGAAGCCCGCAGCTTCGAGCCGCTTGACGTACATCGTAACGCTGGGCTTCGGCATGCAGAGGACGCCGGCCAGTTCCGCGGGGTGCGGGTGCACGTCCACCTCGGCGAGCACGAACAACTCCTTGATCTCGAGCCCGAGCTCGGTGATGTCGGGCGCGACGTCGATGATCACCGACGTCAACAGCCGGTAATTGAGAGACCAAATCCTTCCCACATCGGTTTTTGACATGCGTACTTGCTTTTAATTAGTTTAATACTAAACTATCATGAATCGGAACTATCATAGAAGTGTACCATATAGCAATTCGGAGAGTCGCCATGTCCCTCGATCACTACATTACCCTCGGCCGTTCAGGCCTGCGTGTCAGCCCGTTTTGTCTCGGCGCGATGACCTTCGGTGAAGACCTCGGTTGGGGCTCCAGCGTCGAGGAGTCGCAACGCATCATCGACCGGTTCATCGAGCTCGGCGGCAATTTCATCGATACCGCAAACTTCTACACGAAAAGTCATTCCGAAAAGATCATCGGCGACCACGTGGGGCGCCACAGCGCCCGGCGCGACCGGCTCGTCATTGCCACGAAATTCAGCGGCAACCTGTACCCCGGAGATCCCAACGGCGGCGGCTCCGGCCGCAAGTCGGTCATTGCGGCCTGTGAGAACTCGCTACGCCGCCTGCAGACGGACTACATCGATCTGTACTGGCTGCACAACTGGGACGTGCACACGCCGATCGAAGAGACGATGGCGGCGCTCGAAGATCTGGTGCGCGCCGGCAAGGTGCGCTACCTCGGCGTCTCCGACACACCTGCGTGGAAGATCGCGGAGGCGAACGTCACGGCGCGCTTTCGCGGCTGGTCTGCGTTCGTGGGGTTGCAGATCGAGTACTCGCTGCTGGAGCGGTCCGTCGAGCAGGAGCTGGTGCCGATGGCGCTCGAGCTTGGCCTCGGCATTACGCCCTGGTCGCCTCTCAAGAGCGGTGTGCTCAGCGGCAAATACACACGAGACAACGCCGGTCAGATCAAGGCTGATCGCGGCTTCATCGCTGACACCTACCTTACTGAGAAGACTTATGCGATCGTGGACGAGCTGAACCTCATCGCCAAGGCGCACGACAGCACGGTCGCGCGCGTCGCGCTGGCCTGGGTTCAGGGGCAGCCGGGCGTGACCTCGACGATCATCGGTGCGCGACGCCTCGCACAGCTCGAGGACAACGTGAAGGCCCTGGAGGTCAAACTCTCGGCCGGGGAGCTTGGCCGGCTCGACGCGCTGACGAAGCCGGTGTTTGGCTTCCCCCAAAGCATGCAGCCATGGTTTCCGTCCATCCACAACGGCGGCACCTCAGTGAATGGCGTCTCCGCACCGCCGACGAGTTTCGGGGTGGAAAAGGGCGACAAGGTCTACTAGGGAAGCTCTGCTTCCCTAGGTCTCAGCGCGCGGTCGCGTCGTAGACCTCCACGCCGCCCACCCACGTTTTCAAAACGTGCGTGTCGCGAATGGCGGCCGGCGCGATCGTCAATACGTCTTGACTCAGAAGCACCATGTCCGCGAGTTTTCCCGGCTCGATCGAGCCCTTGTCGTGTTCCTGAAATTCCGCATGGGCGGACCCCATCGTATAGGCCGCAATGGCTTCCTGGATGGTCAGCTTTTGCTCGGGAAACCAGCCTTGCGGATACTTGCCGTCGAGCGTCGCGCGGGTGGTCGCCGCGTACAGCGTCAACATTGGATCCAAGGGCGCCACCGGCCAGTCCGTGCCGAAAGCCAGCCGCACGCCGTGATCCATGAAGGTGCGGAACGCGTAGGTTCTGCTCGCGCGATCATGTCCGATGCGCGCTTCGGCCCAACGTCCATCGTCGATGGCCTGATACGGCTGCACGGAGGCGATGACGTGCAGTTGCGCGAAGCGCTCAAAGTCCTTTGCCGCCATATGCTGAGCATGCTCGATGCGCCAGCGGCGATCGCGCGGCCCATCGGCATTCTCGACCGCTTGATAAAGATCCAAGGTGGTGGCGATCCCTGCATCGCCAATGGCGTGCGTGCAAACCTGCAGGTTGGCCGCATCGGCGCGCATCAAGCGCTGGCCGGCCTTGATCAGCGGCAGCATGTCCGAATACAGCAAGCCGCGATTTGCCGGCTCGTCGGTGTACGGTTGAATGAAGTAGGCGGTGCGCGAGCCCAATGAGCCGTCAGCAAACATTTTCAAAGCGCCGATTCGCAAGGCGGGGCCGCCGAACGCGCGACCGATGCCGAGCTGGGCCTGATCTTCGAGTTTGGCGATGGGCGGTGCGCCGTACACACGCACGCTGAGTTTCCCTTCGTCGAGCAATTGCGAATACACCGCCAAGTCGCCGTAATCCAGCGTCATGTCCTGCACGCTGGTCACGCCGCGCATGGCGGCTTCGTGAAGCGCCCGCTCAATGGCCCGCCGGCGCTGCGCCGCACTCAATGGCGGCGCGATATGCTGCACTAGTTCGGTAGCCGCATCCTTGAGCGCGCCGGTGGGTTCGCCGGTTGCATCGCGCACGATCACGCCGCCGGGGGGATCCGGTGTCTTCGCGGTAATGCCGGCCAGCGCCAGCACCTTTGAATTGACCAGGATCATATGCCCGTCATAGCGATCGAGCGCCACAGGATTGTCGGGCGTTGCCGCGTCGATGTCCTGGCGCGTCGGCAACCGCGCGGGACTCCACTTGGTCTCGTCCCATTCTCCGTTGCGGAGCCATTCGCCCTTCGGTGCATGCGACGCATAATCGGCGATGCGCTTCACGAATTCCTTGATGCTGCCGGCGTCGGTCAGTTGTACCGCGGCCAATGACGCACCGCCGTCCGAGAAATGAACGTGCGCATCATTGAAACCCGGCAGCAGCCGGCCGCCCTTGGCGTCCACCACGCGCGTGCCGGGACCGCGCCAGGACATCACGGCGGCGTCCGGGCCCACGGCCGCGATTCGCCCCTGGAGCACCGCCACGGCGTCGGCCTGCGGCTGCGCGGGGTTCACCGTCCAAATGTGCGCGTTGCGAACGATGAGGTCGGCCGCGGGGTGCGAATCACCAGAGGCGGCGGCCGCAGTCGCGGCGCCCAGCGCCGCAATCAATATGCAGGATCTGAAACTACAGAACATTCGGCACGCCGTTTTTTATTTGCGCCCAATCAAGATCGCGGCGGATTCTATTTTGTTGATCGAGGTGCAGCTTGCCGGTCACGCCGGCGATCTCGCTGGCGGCGGCGGGGGCAGTGGAGCGCAATCCCGGCACCAGTCGATAGGCATCGAATCCAAAAGCGTACAGCTCGTCATGGCGCGCGGTGCGACCCGGCCAGGCTGTGCGCACGCTGTCGCGGATCTGCGCGGTTACGGGATCGTAGGAGATCATCCAGGGCATATCGGGAAACACCATGCCTTCGATATCCGAGTTCGCGCCCGGATTGGGTTCGAAGCTGGCCG
>Ga0193709_1000354_pt1 | contig 17014 bp, 10 predicted proteins | sample H3c2metaG_FD_160571 | JGI IMG/M metagenome (GOLD analysis project Ga0193709, IMG submission 160571) | Soil microbial communities from a riparian zone of the East river system, Colorado, United States - H3c2 | ecosystem: Environmental > Terrestrial > Soil > Riparian zone | place: USA: East River... | reverse complement strand
CTGTAACTGCGCCAGCGAGCGCAACTGGAATAAGAGATCATCCGCGGTCTGCCAGCGATCATCGGGATTCTTGGCGAGGCACCTTAAGATCGAGCGCATCAGGGGCGTGGGAATGTCGGACGAGCCTTCATTCATCGGCTGAGGCTCGTCTTTGAGAATGGCGGATATTAGGCCAGCTGCGCTTTCGGCAATGAAAGCAGGCTTGCCGGTAAACATCTCGTAGGTGACTGCTCCAAAGGAGAAGATGTCCGTACGCGCATCGGCCGGCTTGCCTTCCAGTTGTTCGGGGGAAATGTATTGAGGCGTACCCAAGATCGTACCGTCTACCGTCAACCGCCTGGCGTTGTGGAGTTCCGTTGTCTCCAAGCCGATATTTGGAGGCGTACTTCTGACGGCCACGCCGAAGTCCAACAGCTTTATTCCTGTTGACGTCAGCATGATGTTGGCAGGTTTCAGGTCGCGATGAATGATCCCGCGACGATGTGCGGCGCGAAGGGAATCAGCAATCTGAATAGCAAATTCCAAAGCGTCCGGGACCGACAACTGTCGCTGACTTAGTCGGGTTTGAAGCGTTTCGCCTTCAAGGTACTCGAGCACGAGATAGTCCACGTCATCTTGCCGGCCGATGTCGTAGAGCATGCAAATGTGTGGATGGTTGAGCTCCGAAATGATCTTGGCTTCGCGTTTGAAGCGTTCCTGCCGCTCTGGGTCCCCGGAGAGATGTGCAGGGAGGGTCTTGATGACTACCGTGCGATTGAGCCTTCGGTCTACGGCGCGGTAGACCTCTCCCATTCCGCCGTATGCGATCAGTTCATGGACGTCGTAAACGCCGAAAGAGCGGCCGATGAATCGACCGGATGTTTCCGACGAGTGTAACCTCCGAACAGCGCGGAGCAAACGAGCGTGCTCGCCGTCAGCTGTCTCAGTCGGAGGCTCGATGAATTCGCGGCCCTTCTCCTCGTACTTTATTAGCGATTCAACCTCGCCGAGTAACTCCTGGTCTCCACCGCATGCTTCCGCCAAAAATGCCGGCCGCCGCCCAGTCTCCAACGCCAGAGCCGCGTGATACAGCCGTTCGACATCCGCCCACTTCGGTCCGCTCATGCCGTTATGACTTTTCCAGCTCTCTCAATAGCCAAGCCTTTGCAAGGGACCAATCCCGCATTACGGTCACTGGCGAGACGCCCAGGATTTCCGCGGTCTCCTTTACACTCAAGCCTCCAAAAAATCGCAACTCCACGATTCTGCTCTTTCGTTCGTCGAGGGTCGCCAGGTTCTTCAGTGCGTCGTCAAGCGCGATCACGTCAGGACTCTGACTCTTTGCAACGGCCGCCGTGTCCGAAAGCGAGATTTGCACCACAGCACCGCCACGCTTTAACTTCTTTCGCGCGCGCGCCTGGTCGACCAGGATACGGCGCATCAGTTGCGCCGATACGGCAAAGAAATGTGCCCGGTTCTGCCAACGAACTCGCCGACAATCAACCAGGCGCAGGTAGGCTTCATTGATCAGAGCGGTGGTCTGGAGCACATGACCTGGGCGTTCTCCTGCCATGTATCGGCGTGCCAGAGCATGGAGTTCATTCTGTACAAGGGGCATTAACTCTTCGAGAGCGCGTGGGTCGCCTCCGCTCCATGCCAGCAGCACTTGCGTAATGTCATTTGAATTGCTTTTAGCCATCAATTACCCAGGAAGAAACAGGGCGAATTCTGTCACACATTATGTCACGTCGAGACGCAGCAAGCCGCCGTTCTCTCTGCTGGCAGCCAAAATAATGACGGCCGCGATGATAGTTCTGAGCAGCGAACGACGCCTTAACTACCGACGGGATGGAGAGCCTCCGCGAATCGCTCTGCCTTCTTCGACACTCGGTTAAGGAGAGTTCGTGAGACACCGACGGTTGGTGATTGGAATTGGAATGTCGTTTCTACTGGCACTAGTGTGCGCGTGGCGCATCAGGAGCGCAAACGCGCAAAACCAAGGTACGCTGATTCCAGCGGGGCGATTGCCGCTAGGGCTCAACTGTGACAAAGAACCGTGCGATGCCGTAGCGCGGGGATTTCGTACGTTCTTTGACCGCAAGTTAAATGGGTTGGCGGCGAACGGACGATCCTGTGCTGACTGCCACATGGCGTCCGACCAGTTTCAGCTTTCGCCGGCTAGCGTAGAGTCCAGATACCAATTATTACAGTGGCGGCGCCGGTCAAATCCAAATGCGGACGATCCGCTATTCCGTCCCATAGACGCTGACGACTTTCGCGTGAACGGCGAGAACGCGAGCGATTTCCGGAACTTAAGGGAGAACGGGCTTGTCCGTATCCTTATCCCGCTGCCAGCCAATATGAAGCTGATCGATCCCGCTACGAACCTGCCTTCCGTCGAGACCGTTGCCGAAGTCTGGCGGGCGGTTCCGTCCGTCAATGACGCGAAGCTTACGGGTCCGGACGGGTTGAACCCCTGGCCTCGCGGTCCGAATGCGAGCGGCGGTTACCAACTCGACGGCCGCAAGTCCTCTCTTCAGGAGCAGGCGCTTGGCGCTTTGACGGATCACGCACAGGTCCAGAGCCCACCAACGCAACAGATGCTCGAGGACCTTGCTTCATTCCAGAACGTGCTCTTCACGAATGAGCGTGTCAAAGCACTCGCCGATGCCATTCAAGCAGGCACATCCCCCTTGCCAAATCCAGATCCGCCGCTGAATAGTCTCGAGCAGCAGGGCAAAGTTGTTTTCGAGCGCGCGTGTGCACAGTGTCATGGTGGTCCAGGACAGTCTACGGGGCAACGTCCAGTTGTCCGATATCACGACATCAGCAGCCAGTGCCCTCGCCCGGTAGATACGGTCACCCCTGCCAGGTTCGCCTATGCTCCCTGTCCTGCGCGGCTCGCGCGTAACGCCCGCACCTACGAGATCACGCAACCCAATGGAACAAAGCTCCGCCGCACGAGTTCCGACCCCGGCCGCGCGCTATTAACAGGCTTCGTCGGTGGTGTTCCTGCGCAAGACGACTGGAACAAGCTCGACATGCCAGGACTCCGTGGGATAAGCAGGACGGCACCATATTTCCACAACAACAGCGCGGCCACACTGGAAGAAGTGGTTGACCACTACATTGAATTCTTCAAACGCGTGAAGGCCAACACTCCTCCAGGCGTGGTGCCGCCGATTGCTTCCACAGACGGTGTGAATTTCGACCGGCAGCCATTAGCTGAAGAGCGTGAAGCACTGCTGGCGTATCTTCGCAAGTTGTAGGAGCACTGCAGAATTATTGCTGTGCAAGCTGACCGTGCCGCCGGTGTGTCGGCCAGGTGAAGCTGGTGCCTGAAGCTATTCGAATTGGCTGGCACACCTTTCGCCATTCGACGATTCGCGTGACGCTAGATACGTATACCCAGGCGGTAACGACGGGGAAGCGCAATGCGCAGGATGCCGTCGTGGCCGCGTTGTTCCCACGAAAAACGTCAGATTAGCAAGACCTGCCTGCACGCGGCTCGCAAGCTGTACCTAATTTTGTGCCTTTTTGTGCCCACGCGAAAATCGAGCACTCCCGGTAGTTGATTGAAAATAAATGGCGGGGACGACGAGACTCGAACTCGCGACCTCTGCCGTGACAGTACAGCGTTTTGATGTAATCGCTTGATATCAAACGGTGTCGGCGGACATCTTTTGATACCACATGGTACCGTATGTCACTTCTTATCGTCCCCTTGTTGTACCCAGATTGAATCAACCTGGTTTTCGCGATCCTAAGACGCTCAAATGCTGCGGGTCCTGTACTACTTGACATTTAACGCGACGCAGTATAGTGTCGGATTGTGATTCAGTCCTTCCGCTGCGCCGATACCGGGCGCCTATTTCGTCGAGAGTCTGTCCGCCGGTTCAAAGCTATCGAGCGTCAGGCTCTTAGGAAGCTGGACATGCTAGATGCGGCGCAGGACATCCGGACGCTCTCAACGCTGCCAGGTAACAGGCTGGAGCGCCTGAGAGGAGACCGGAAAGGGCAGTACAGCATTCGCCTCAATGACCAATGGCGCGTCTGTTTTGAATGGCGCGATGGGCATACCTACGAAGTTGAAATCGTGGATTATCACTAGGAGACAGCAGGATGACGAAGAAACTTAAGCCGGTGCATCCAGGAGAAATTCTCCGAGAAGAGTTTATGCTCCCTCTGCGACTAAGTATGAACAGAGTTGCTATGGACTTGCGCGTCCCTGTGACGCGGATCGCCGATATCGTCAACGAGAAACGCGCAATTACTGCTGACACAGCCCTGCGTTTCGCGCGCTACTTCAACAATAGTCCGACGTTCTGGATGAACCTCCAAACGCGCTATGACCTGGAAGTCGCCGAAGATGAGATTGCTGATAAGGTGGAACGCGATGTCCGCCCTCTCGAAGCAGTGCCAGCAAGGTAGTTCAACGATTTCTCTCAGGCAGACAAGTGCGTGTATGGCCAGGGGATCCGAAAAGCGATCTGCCCAGACAGCTGTCGTTAGGCTCTTCGTCACGAAATATACATCGAAATAAACGGTGGGGGCCCAGGAGACTATGCCCTTTTTGGTCCCTTTTTGTGCCTGCGCAGGGATGGGCCCTATTCTGTAAGTGTTTGAAAAGAAATGGCGGGGACGACGAGACTCGAACTCGCGACCTCTGCCGTGACAGTCCAGAATTGTATGGTAACTGATTGAAACTAGGCGATACGGATGGCTACCAAAATCGCTGAAAAACGCAGAAAGATATCCTCGGGAATCCTTATTGGACCCCAAATGGACCCCAACAATTGAGCGGAACAAGTAATCTCGCAACCTGGAGTAACACTCGGCTGGAGCTTGGAGGCATCCGCTTGTGTCGTTCACAGACAAGAGGTTTACAATCCTCACAATCCGGTGCCCGTTAGAGGAGACCAGGAATTCACCCGTGATGGGAACTTAGATAAGACGGAAACTCTCCCCCAACCGATGAGCTTCTGCGACGCCCATGCGAACCAGGCTGTCTAACAAGGCATCGATTTCTTTCCTGAGCGGCTGATCCAACCCGAACGGCTTCGGATCGCGCGCGAGAATCGACTCCATCAAAGAGCAGAGCCGGCGCCCGAAGCCCTGATCAATCCAGAAATTCCTGTCGTCCGGGTGGGCGGCCAACCAACCCTTGCCGGCGATAACAATAAGGGGCAATTGTTCCGCGCGGGGCGCCACTTCAAGAAGATTAAGCAAGACGATAACTGCCAACAAAAATTGGGCGCCTTCAGCAACTTCCGTCAACAGGGGAAGAAATGGTCCAAGACGATCGATGCCAATTGGTGTGAGATAGCAATTTGGTGGCTGGAAGTTCGAGTAGTCGTTAAACAGAAATGTCGCCACGGCCGGCGCGAAATGAAACGCTGTCGACGTTGACCGCTCACGAACATGCCATTTCCACATGCGGGTGGTCAGGATTCTCTTTAACAGACCGGATCGTACCTGCACGGCCTGAGTGTCCGGCATTCCGAAATCGTTGAAATAAACAGCGTCGACGTTTCGCAAGAACCCGGCGATAACATCGAAGAATGCTCTTTCAGGTAGTCCGGCTATGGGTGCGAGCGCGACCTCGTCGACTTGAGCGGCCGTCAGACCTGGCAGACAGCAAGCCAGGAGTTTGAAAAACGTCTCATTCCATTCCGTGGGACGGTGGTCCGTATCCTCATCCTCCTCAAGTTCCGATCCATTCGCGGCGAACGTCCATACGCCATACGCCTTGACGATATCGCGCAACCAGGGGCGCTTCGCCACATCAAAGAGGGTCGCTGCGCCTCCAAGCCATAGCGCAGCGGCCTGATGATCCGCGTACATCTCCGGTTCCGGAGGCTCCTCGACGGGTTTTTGCTTCCGGTTCCCCGGCCCTAAAATCAAGCGTCGCCGGGGACGCGCAGGGTTGGGAGGAAATGGGACCCATTCGGGCTCGCCCTGCTTGCCTGCCAACCAGGCCAGCTCCGCGTCGATCGCATCTCTCACCTTTTGCCTGCAAAACTCAACACGCGCGTTGTATTCGGCATCCGGTGGCCATTGCCGGTGCGGTCTTGTGCGCGCCCCGAAGGCGCAGCGCAGCGCAGCACGCGACAGACGTTCATCGATCTTGGCGAGCAATCCGGCGGAAACCGCGAAACCGTGGGAGGCTGCCGGGTTGTCATCACCGGCGCTTTCGAGGAGCGTGCGAACATCCTCGATAGCGAAGCGATTTTTCAACAACAGAACCATCCCGACGAAAGCGATCGCGATGGGATTGAATTGCAAGCCGTTCCGTACTCTGTGAACGGGGTCATTCGCGCCTTTCAAGGCGCGCACAAACGTGTCTCGAATCCAATCTTCATGCTCGGAGATGAGCTCAGCGCCACCGTCGCGGATGGCAATCATGGCCGCGGTGACCAGGGTCTCGTTGCGCATCGAGCGCTGGTGGTCGCGTTCTTCGCCGTCGTCGGATGCGTCGTGTTTGCTAACGGGAATGACTTGTTTTCGCGCCCACTCAATCGCCGCAGCGACGAACGCCGCTGAGGAACGCTCTCGGTTGTTGAATGCGCTCCTGATGTCTGCCTCCATCGCATTGTCGGCCTGGCGCGGGAGCGCCGCCTCCTGCAGTGGCTGAAGGTGTCGGTTTTCCGCCTCCGGAGGAACATATTCCCAACCTTCCGCCGGGCCCTCCTGAGTTTGCACGGTTTTCTTACGCCAGTTTTTCGGATCGATGACATTGAGGGCGTGAACAACCATGAACTCGGGATCTCCCAGGTCCGATTGATTCTTGGGCGGGCCGAGCCGTGCGGCCGCACGGCGCAGAATCTCGGCTAGCTCATCGCGATTCTCGACGGATTCATCCAGTGCATAACGCCCGAGAAGTTGATAGAGCATGCGGCGCCGGGAGGGCCGTGATTTCAGGCTCGCAAGATTTGCCGCGCCAACAGGTTCCTTTTGCAGGGCCTTAAGTCCAAAAATGTCCGGAATCTCCACTCCGTCATGAATCGTTCGCTGTTGGTCAAGGCAAAGGAGCTCGGGGCAGGCGAGGAACGGTACGGCCGCAACACGCGATTTCGGCCAATGGGAAAGCAGCAAATCGACCGCAACCAAGAGATAGGCTGCTGGCGGATTTGCTGTGCCAATAACGTCCGCGAGCATCTTATCGACGGGCTCTCCTGCTTCGATCCGGCGATGCCCCCATGCTTCCAGGGCCATGAGCGCGGAGGTCGCGATAGTCGGGCCAGAACCTACATCCCGCGACCAGCTATAGGATTGAACCCAAGGAAAAATTGTTCCGCTGCCGTCGAGCGAGGTGATTGTTATAGCGTTTGTGCCGAAATCCCGTCCCCCGGTCCGAAATAAAATTGCGTGATCGATGAGTCGCCGTATAAGTTTCAGCCCGTGTTCGGGGGAGTGAATGAGGAGCAGTAAGAAAGGTCCCTGGGATGGCGACGCCGGAATGAAATCGAGGTCGTGGTGTCCGAAGGCCTCACGAAAAGGATCTCTGTCATCATCATCTTCTTCCTCATCTTTTTTCGGAATAAGGAGATCGGCCGTGATCTCCGCCAATTCCTTCGGTGCCGCCTGAGAGAGAGTGCCGCTATTCTTGATGATTGCGCGCAGCGTATGCTCGCTGTATTCACTTCCCCTTAAGAATTCCAGATATGACTTGGGAAGTTCCGGACAGCGATTGCAGAACGCCAGAAAGCCCATTCTGAGATCGCTCGCCAATTCACCGATTTGCTGTTGGGTCAATTCGCCGTTGAAGGGACTCTGACGACCTCCAAGGTAACCCTCAGCACTGGCTCCCTCGATTTCCATGAGCCACTTATAAAGCCACGGTACCAGTAACGGCGTGAGTGGGTCCTGGCCGAGCATGCCCGTCGACCAGTCGATATACAGGTCCACCACATCGGGGATCGCCGCTGCCGGCAAAGTATCTCCGAGAGAGACAAGCCAGAATATGAGCCGGCTCCACGACGGTCCACCCGGAACGTTAAGATTTGCGGGAATGAATTTGGGATCAAACCCGAGCGCCGAAAACCATTTCGTGCCTGTATTGGCATCAATCGCCATGACTAGCCGAATGAGTTCCTGGAGCCCTTTCGCTTTGTCATGGAGAAGGTATCCGGAAACCCGGTTTAGCAGTTCCTGGCCGATTTCCGAGCGGACCAAGGCTAGCAGGGCTGACCACCGCCAAGAACCGTGATTTCCGGCTTTACTTAGAAGATCGACCAAAGATTTCCAGCGCGCGCTGTCGGCCGCGTGCTCGATGGTCATGCGCGCCGCGAGTTCCACTCCCCTCGCCAGGCCCGCGGGTGCCGACCGATCAAGGGGAAGCTTTTCGACAAGCGCAGGATCAGCGATGAGGAGATTGGCGATGGCCCAGTCTCGCAGGACATCGTGACGGAACGTCACGCGGTCATTTCCGAGATCGCGCAACGTCTGGCTATGCACGAGCGCGTCCACTGCCGGCGTCGGAAGGTTGCTGACGTTAAGCGTGCCCGCGCTGGTCAGCGCTTGCTCCGCGAGCGCCCTGAGCACCCGCGCGCGATCGCGATGGTGCTCGTCTTTGTGCCCATCCGCCGTTGCCCACCATTGCTCAGCCATTTCGACTTCAGTGCGGACGACCGGCGCGTCCGAAGGAAAACTGGCTAGACGGGAAAGTTGGAAGAGGTTGCGGGCAACCGGACGGGCAGGATGGTTGTCGGCTAACAGCACCCTCAACTGCGGAGCGGCATCCCGCAATTCTTCGGTTTCAGCGTCTGAAAGGTCGTAGATGACGACAGGTTCGGCCCGCCCCAGTTGATCAATCACATCCGCGGGCAACCAGCTTGGTTCTGCGACGCCGAAATCGCGGCGCGCGGTCACGATAACCGACATGCCGGGGACTTTGGCTGATTCCCGGAGGAGGTCGATCGCAGTCAGTCGCTCTTCGTTCTCAAAAAAATCCAAGTTGTCCAGGAATAACACGCCCCCGCCATCGGCAGCGAGGTCTGAAAGAAGGTCGCGCGCCGTGCCGTCGAAACCGAGCACACCTCTCATTGCGAGCCAGCCTCTCGGGACTGTGCGGCCTGGGCTCAGAACGATAACTTGCGACTCGCCGGAGACTTGGTCGGCGATGTGTTTCAGCACTCCCGATTTTCCGACACCGGCATCGCCACGAATCTCTACATATCGACCCGAATCAAGGGCTGCCCGAACGGACTCAACCCGCTCATGCCGCGTCAGCATCGCCCCACTGACGTGGTCACCGATGTCGGCAATGGCATTGCGCGACGCCTCAGCCAGGGCCATGCGCGCGGAGAAAGTGTGCCGGTCCCCGGCAAGGCGGAAAGTCTTTTGCTGAAGATCCTGGATCAGGGCGTTGAGCGTTCGGTCGCCGCCGGAAGCAGCGATTTTTATCGTAAGTTCCGTCAGGATGGTCCACAGCTCGTTGGCGCGCGACGCATCGTCAGAATGAAGGGCGCGAACGCTGCGCTCTTTTGCCAGTTCCTCCGAGATCGATCCCGAAGCCGTGAAATCGAAAACCAAAATCTGAAGTCTGCGCAGCAGGCGCCAAACGGACTCGTCATCGTGCGCCGCCCCCTCTTCACGAAGGTGCGACCTGAAAGTTTTTACAAACGTGCGCATGGCGTCGTTGGCGGAGCCGGGGCGATTAATTCGGTTGATGAAAGTTGCGGCGTCGCCCAACTCTCGCGCCCACGTCAGGACGTCCTGATAAGGTCCATCGATTTTGTGCGATGTTTTTGAAATAGCGATGGCGAGCTCATAGCGGCTGGTCAGAAACTCCAGTTTGCGCGAGGCCTGCACGATCTGGCCGACGAGGGAGCGGAAGATCGGATCGCTGGTCGCGAAAGTGATGCCTTTCTTGACCTGAACCTCAAGGGCAGCGGGATTTCCTTGCGTGTCATGCGCATGGACGATGACGTCATCCAGCGGGTAACCTTCGGGCGCCCTTTGAAATTCGATGCGATCGACAATTGTTCCCGGCAGCCCGCGCGGTTCTGCGCGCACGAGCAGAGACAGCAGGAAGAAAGCACCAACCTGGCCCTCGAAGAGGCTTCCTGCGGGTCCGCTCGCTGCCGGACTCGTTGCTTCGGTCGCGGTCTTTTCCGGCTGTTTCAGCCACAACGAAAGCTGGCCTCGACGTCCTGGCCATTCGCTCCCTTGTCGTACGAAAGCAGCGCCGGACAACGTCTTCATCATGTGTTGATCGTCTGTAGTCGCAAAAAGACCGCCGGGCATGGCTTTGAGCAAGGCGCGGACAAGTTGGTGAGAAAGCGCTTGGCGGCGGTGCTCCGGAGCGACCGCAACGTAGCCAAGCTCAGGAGTTTCCTTGGGAAAACCAAAGCCACTTTCATTGGCGATATGGGCTGCGCGATCGGGCCGATCACGCTTAATCGATCCAACACCGACAATCGTACCTGCCTTGCGTGCGACGGCGAGCATCCTTGCTTTGTGCAGCTTCTCCAGATTTATCGCTACGGCCCCGCCATCTTTGACAATTTCGACGCAGGTGGCGAGTTCTGTGTCCGAAAGATCGGCGGGCGCGCAGGCCTTTACGCTATACTCCGGCGGCGTTTTCTTTGTTTCGGTTTGTGTCTCCTGGGGATTCATTGATTGGAATATTATCGTAACGCTTGATGGTAGCGCCCTGTTTTTGCCCGCAGCAATCGCGTCGGCACGCGCTTGCTGCGGGCGCATCCCGGCCGATCACGAAAACAAGTTCTTGATCTTCTTCCAGAGACTTTCCTTCCGTTTCGTTCTTGCCAACGGCGAGGCACTTAGCGTTTCCGCCGCAGCCACTGGGCGCTGCGTCTCAGCGTAATATCTCTCCTTGTCCCTTGCTTCTTGCGCCCGCCCCATTGCAACCTGCTTCTGGGTCCACTTCCGTGCCCAGACCACCTTGTTTTTCGTAATAAAGTAGTGTGACTGGCAGGGCAGATTCCAGCTTCCTATCGAGGGGTAAAGCGAAACGCTCTTACCGTCGAAAGTCAGCTCCCAGGCCGTCGGCGCGAGCGGCGTCACGACTTCACGGCCGCATCCACAGCAGCATTTGTGGACTGCGGTGGAGTAGGTGAGCGAAATGTAAAGCGTGCGCTCCTTGAGTTCGTCGGGAATAAACTCCACGAACTCATGAGCGAGCACGATATCAGGTTTCATGCACATCCTCAGATATGAGCCGGTTGGATCGTATCGTATATGCGCAGTAGTGTTCCTTGGTCGCGTCGTCAAAGTATCCGCAAAGCTTCTTCCACTTGATGACGGCGAGGGCGGCGTTCAATGCGTTTAATTCTGAAATCTGAACGTTCTGCGAATACTCGTTGGCTGCTTCGCCGTCGGAGAATGCGATGCGGCTGCTGACGTGGTCCCGCTTGTTTGCAGTGCTAGTGGTGACCGTGACGATCCCTCCAAGGCTGTTGTCTTCCCCAAGCTGAATTCCCATCCCGACGTCCACGAAGTGCTTGTCCCATTCCGTCAACCTCTCAACGATTAGCCGCTTGGCTGTGCCCTTGTCGATGCAAATAAAGACAAAGCTCATCTCTTTCAGTTGCTCGACAGTGAGTGCATCGATGAAGTAATTGTGAGGGATGATCGTTTTCCTCATACGCGAATAGATACCAGAGAGGTAGTCAACTTTCAGTTGTTTTTTGCTCAGGTCATCGAGTGAAGGCGCACCGGGACACCGAAATGCGTTGTGGTTTAGAAAGATATCGTGGTCAAAAAGGTGAATCTCAGCGACTGGCGTTTTGGCGACGAAGTCAAGCACGTAGCTGGCTGTTGCGCCGGCGCCCACGATAGCAATCTTATGTCCCTCCAGCTTGCGATTCACCACAACGATGCCCGCCTTCGTCGCCGCAGTATCAAGATACTTGAAGACCGAATCATCTTCGTCGTCAGGCACAACAACGGGATGAATATAAGGCGTAACGGCCTGATCTATCGCCTGTGCTGGGCTGCAAATGATCGCGATGTACGCTTTGATCTTCTCGTAGTAATCCGAGTATTTGCCGGGATTTGGTCCCGTTGTGGGTTTCCTGGAGATCTGATGGTTGGGAAGCAGCCCCTCGCCTAAGGCTTGGTTTGTGTTCTGACTAACGCCTGGGAGCGGAGAGCCGTGCTCGTCACACGGGTGTTCGCCCACGAAAAATACTACGTGCGACTCAGGACGGACTGTCGTCTCTCCGGCAAGATCCAGCGGCGATGCGATAATGCCAAGCTTCACCTGCTTGGCGGCGTTCACATATGGAACGCCGCGGATAAGCAAGTGCTTCGACGCGCCGATGGAGACATCCAATCCTTCGGCGCGAAGCTGGCTCAGGTCGGGGTTAAGACTGACCAGTTTCTGTGACATCGAACTTCATTCCGTTCTCAACGGCAACGCTGTGACCGGGAGTGAGGCTTCCATCCCGATGGCCGTGACTCCAGGTGACTGTAAAGAAAGCATTTGGAGGAACTGGATTAAATGCCAGTGCAACGACCTCTTCGAAAGAGATTGATGGTCCTGGCACCTTCTTCGGTCGTCCATTCACGATGATATTGACCTCATGATCGTGCGTAGGGCTCATAAGTTCTCCTGTAAAAAGGGCTTAGGCCAAGTTTCCACGCTGGCATGACGACCGCCTGTCCAAACGCGTGGCCTCGGTCAGCCTTATGCTTATAACTAGCCCAACTAGGTTTGAAGGTTACTTAGCCTGACAAATTCGAGTTTGAGGCGTTCCCCCGAGGCAGGGAAGGCTCTCAGTAAGAGGCAAGAAGGAGAACTAGGTAGGTGTAACCTGTTTTCGTTGCGGGCTAGTATGGTATTGAGGGTGGTGGTTATAGCCAATCAAGTCGGCCATCGGCGATAAGCGGAGTAGCGAGTGGATACGGCTGCACGGAGATTACCAGATGATATTGCGCCAACGTCGGTTCCTCTGGAACTGGGCGCCGCAACTGTCGAGGCCCTCCTGGAGGACCGAGGCACTCTAAAAGAACTCCTCCGTTTCTGTCTCTGGAACTTGGGTTCCCGCACTACTCCCGAGGATGCTGAGGACGCCCTGCAGGATTTCTGCGCGAGAAATGGCCAGAAAATCACGGACACTTACAAGCCCGGTCCTCAATCGCTCAAAACCTATTTTAAGCTCTGCCTTGAACGATTTTGTTGGAAAAGATGCAGACAACTCCGACGGCACAGAAAACAGACTCGACTGATGATTAAGGATTTGAACACTATCGCCCTGCACCGCGATCCTGGGCCTCTGGCCAGGCTACTAGCCGATGCCGAAGGTCAACAGCGCGAGAAAATCGAGTCGCGCCTCCAAGAAGCGGTAGGTGAATTGTCACCTGATGCGCAGCGACTACTGAAGCTATTCTACGAAGAAAAGCTTTCGATCCGGGAAATCGCAGAAAAACATCTACACATATCTGAGTCGGCGGTGAAGGTCCGGCTTACTCGGATCAGGTCTAAGTTGGAGGCCCTGATCGCTGCTCCTCGGAAAGGAGAATCATGACACAACGCAAGGCTTTCTTGTCGACCGGGGCTTTAGATGCCTTGCTCGGTGATATCCACTTGGACCTATTGTCCGGGACGGACAACCATCGATCGACACATCCTGACCCCGACAAATTACTAGAATATGCAACACGCAGCGCTCCTTCTCTTGTCAGCAAACAGGTGCAGGAGCACTTAGCCGTTTGCCCGGATTGTTCCTCGCGTCTTGACACCTTCAAAGCCGCTGCACAAGTCTGGGAAGGTTTGGACGGGGATACTCGCATAGAGAGGATCCGAAAGCGCCTTCACCCGGCGGGCCAGCACGAGCTTGCATTTCCTATCGAGGATAAACCAAGCCTGTTTCCAAACGGGAATTCCGCCAAAGACCATGTGATCCAGCCCAGAACAGAGCGGAGCATCCGTGAATGGATTACTCGCCAAATCCTCCGTGATGCGGAAGCGATTGAGACCGAATGCGATTATGTCTTGCCCAACGGTCTGCATTCCGACACCCACATCAATTTGGGCCGCATTTGTCGAAGCGAGAGCACATTAGCACCTATTGTTCGCGTTCTCGATGAAATGCTGACGGGACGAAACTTCGATACGCTCGTATCAACTAGTTGGGCACTTGCTACGATTGCTCGAAGGTTAGTCTTACGGCGCTCGGCGCTGCCGTCGCGAGGTATCAGACACGTAACCGTCGAAGGGTATGATCCGCCAAGCATTCTGGAGGCAGTTCCTTCGGGTGCCAACGTCGTGTTGCTTGTTGACGTGGTCGTCACCGGCAGCCAAATTGCCAGCGTCACCGAAGAATTGAAGAGACAGAACGCGACTTCTGTGAAGGCTATAGCGATCGTTGATGCGGACTACTCCGGAGAACGGGTGTCTGGACCGTTTGAGGCTCTCTGCCATGTTCCCATAAACATTACCGCCCCCGGTCAATGTTCGCGCTGGAGCGACCGGCCGCCAGCGGAATTCAATCCCGTCGCGGGCCGAATGACGCAGAAGAAGCTCAAGCCCAGAAGTCCATCAGAGTTTCTAGAACAGGACTCAGCGGCGGGGCAGTTCTGGAAATTCGTTGATAAGGCGAGCGCATTTGAACACCATCGCATCGTCGGTACCAGACACTACTTAGGTTTCATAGATACAACTCGTCTCCTGAGACACAGGGTCATAGGGCCAACGATTGTCGAAAATTTGTGCAGAAAGATATTTGAACGTAGCGGGATTCCTGACACGGTACTTGTTCCCGCAAGGGCCAAGGGCTTATTGCTTGGCAAGTGTCTCGTCGAAGGCTTTGAACGGTATCTCGGGAAACGTGGCGTCCGTCTTGCAACCGTCCGACAGAAGTCGGGACACTTCACAACAAAAGGGGCACCAGATTTGTCGGGACAGCGAGTGCTTGTCGCGGATACGGCGGCTGGACACGGGGATACGCTCGACGAACTTGCACTCCTTTCATCGTCAGGTGCTGCTTCGATTGCGGGTGCAGTTTTGTTGAGTAGATTAAGCGAAGCGTGTGAGGAGGCGTTTGATCAACGGCTCACAGGTGGCTTTACAAAGCTTTACTCGATGCCCGTTCGTCCTCTCACAGTAAGAGGAAGCACACAGATCACTTGCTCAGTCTGTCTACGTCGCCAAGACCTAAAGAAAGCCGTTGGGGAGTTGCCACCAGGAACCGTTAAGGATCTAGCAAAGAAGTTGGTGGCCGCCGCACCTCGTTACCGGAGACGAACGGAAAGTCCTCCCGTCGCTGAACGTCAGGCACCTCAGCTATCTCTATACGCTCGAAGTCCTATAGCAACCTACCGACCAAGCGTTGCCAGTGGAATCGCACTGCATGCACTGCATGCTGCTATGGGTGACGGTATGGCTCCCCTCAGCTTGCCGGAAATCGCTTCTTACGATATCTCTGCCCCGCGCCGCGCCGCTTTGGTAGCTGATTTACCAGCCGGGGTCCTAAGTGGAGTGGGCCGTCACTCGAGCACGAGCTTTGCGAATTCCTGAAAAGAGGGACCGACAGAGACGTCTGGCTGGCCGTGGTTGAACTCATGTCACGATCGGGGTCGACGGCTTGGACTGATTCCCTGGGGGATGCCATTGTCAACGCCCAAGCTCGCGGGAATTGGATGGACGAGCGCTTCTGGACGCGTATGATCCTTATCGTTCATCGAATGGTCCGGAACGCTCCAGAAGTTTCTGAGCAGTTAAGGCGCCCCCTGAAGAATCTTGTTGGGGCGTGCTACAAGGAGCTTCCCGCGCGCCGAGGGCTGAAAGCGATGATCGATACTACTTACGAATACAACAGCCTGAACTGCACTACTTAGTCAAGTTGGCAGTCCAATTCTCGGCTCCATTGGAGATGACGAACGACTTTTTTTGAATAACTACATGAGACGAAGATGAGCGCCGCACGGAATTTCTATACTGCATCCGATCCGCAACGGGTCTTCGATAAAGTACAGGAGTGCCGCCGCGCCTTGGCAAAGATGGAGCAAATCGACCGCGCTGGGAGCGAAGAAGAGTTCCTTGATGCTTTGGGTCACTTCTTGGAATCATTCCGCACGATCTCTCAAAGGTGCTACGGCGTAGTCGAAAAGCAATCTGGACGGCCTCGTATGAAAGCTCTCGAAGCACAACTGCGTCTCGGTGGGGGCGTAGCACGGAGCGATGGCCTTCACGTTTCGGATCACGCTTTCATCCGACCGTCCAAACGCATGCGATTACGGGAAAAGATTGGCAATTTGCAGAAAGGCTCTCGACCAGCCTTCTTGAACTCTGCCGCAGTGGTTTGGAACCGGAAAATGGCGGACGAAAGAAAACCGGCGGTTGTCACGATCCCCTCAGATGGTCTGCGGGCTCTGCTAGACCTGCGTAACGAGTTCCCGGTTTTTCGTCAACTCTTTGGGGACATCGTACAAACCGTAATGGTTCTGGATGCTTCCGCCATACAGGGCGAGCTTCGCTGGCGACTGGGCTCGCGTACGAACCCTGCAGCCAGAACGGGATTACATGAGGCCATTGATTCCGGGGTGGTGATTGCCTTCGCTCCGATTTTTCTTAGGCAAGAAATAGAAAAGTATCTGCTCGTCATTGCGAGCGAAACCGGCGTTACGCTCGAAACAGCGAGCGCCGAATGGCAACGTGTTCAGTCCTTGATTCGGTTCTACGCACCAATCGGCGATGGTACGAAATTTGCCCTGGTTGATCCCAAAGACTCAGACTACGTTTTGACGTGGCAGGAGCTAGATGCCGATTTCGTAAGAACAGGAGATTATCGTCATTTCACGCGGATGGGAGCAACCGTCATAGGAGCGGAACTTGATGCAGTTCTACGCGACTATGCGCGGTCTACGAGCGTACTTGTTACCGTAAAGCTCGGCTCCGGTTTTGTTGTTACCATTGGAATTCAAGCACTAGATGAAATGATCCGGGGCATCGTTGAGATGTTTCGAAAAATGCCTCCTGCCGTCAGGCTCATTCTAGGAATCGTGGTGGCTGCGCTGATTTTGCATCCAGGCTCGCGCGCGAAAATAGCAGAATGGGCAAAGACTA
>Ga0193709_1000352_pt1 | contig 17072 bp, 9 predicted proteins | sample H3c2metaG_FD_160571 | JGI IMG/M metagenome (GOLD analysis project Ga0193709, IMG submission 160571) | Soil microbial communities from a riparian zone of the East river system, Colorado, United States - H3c2 | ecosystem: Environmental > Terrestrial > Soil > Riparian zone | place: USA: East River... | reverse complement strand
CAGGCCGAAAAACGGCCCGCTCGACACTTCAAATCGTATCCCCACACCTCATCACCTCACCGAAGCCACCCAACAACACAGCTTGTTCACCGCCACCATCAAATCACGCGCCTGTGCAGAGCCTCCCTAGAGGGTTATTAACCTCATGCATGACTGCCCCAGCGTATCGACTAACCACCGCCAAGCGTTCACTACGTTGCAGAGCCTCTTCGGCCTTCCTCAAGCGCTCTAACAGGTGGTCGTATGTGAGTTTTGCTCCCGGCAGATTATCCCAAATTCATGACGCTAAGGTGATCTTTAGCTCGCATAAGACTTAGGTGGTTTGATGTGCTAAACCGTTCGGGGAGTTGGCTTATGCAGCAGCCCAGGCCTTTGATTTAGAATCACCAGCTAGCCCAAATGTCCTCTAGAAGGTCAAACCCGCATCGGATTCTCGCGTACGGTCACGATGCGGTCCTGCTTCAAACTCGCTGCATGGTATTGCGAAATGCTGGCTTCCAGGTTGACGCAGTCAACAGCGCGGAAGAGCTAGAAGCTTACCTCGTTGAGGCAAAGGTTCCATATCGGCTCACTCTGGTTGGGCATACCGTTCCGGACGACGATCGAGCTAGAATTGCGATTCTTGCTGAAGGCTTGTCCACCTTAGTTCATCAACTTACCGAGCCTGTACCTCCGCAAATTCTCATACGCGAGGTGACTGAACGTCTAAACGAAGGCGCTGATACCGAAGACCAAATTTAGAATTCTTCAGCAGAATGCGAATCAATCTTGATATAAGCGTTAGTCGAAATGCACGTGACCGTCAAAGCGCTCTGAGTTAGTCGCCTCACTAGTCGATACTTGCTGATAAGGAGTACCGGTGGTCAGCGGACGTCGGGATGATTAGGGCTGAGTGCATTCGCGGCCAGGGATAGCCGTCGCTCCTCTACCCTGCCGTATTGAGCTTTCGCCCGGCCGATGAGTTTCTCAAAATCGAGCTCAGTTAGTCGAGCGTCAGACTCGGCTACCTGCTGTAGCGCAGCCCAAAGACTGAGCTTTCCCTGGATTCCAAGCGAGAGAAATTCGAGCGCTTCAAAGGTGCCGAAGTCTCCAGATGAACTCGCCCCCAGCTTTAAACGGCTGGTCTTTTCGGTCAACCATGCGGCGGCTTCTTTGAAAACATTCGACCCTGAGCCAATTTTCTTGGCGAAGCTTCGCAGTGTTTCTTCATCCTCCTCGACCTCGACAAGGATGGACGCCGCGAACTCGCTCAGAGATTCGTCGTCGTGGCGCTCTTTCATGGCTTTCAAGAGCTCGATAGCAACGCCTGCGCCTGCCATGTGATCATTGAGATAAGTCGCTAATCGGTCACTCATAGCAAGTTCTTTCATCCGGATCGACCGACTGGCGTTCTGCCGAGCCCATCCAACCGTTGGCACTCGCGAATCAACTATACTTGCGCATCTGCCCACCCTCGGTGCCAGTCCATAGTCTTCCCGTCACTCGGCCTACCCGCCTTGCCTGCTTGGAAACCGGCATCATACTCGGCGGAGTCATCGTGGACCGGAGATAGCTCGTCTGGCTCAGGCAGTTCATTGATCTTGTCAATCTCTGACATTCCCTTTCGGATGCTCAATCGAGGTTTCTCGTTGCAGCAATCGTTTCAAGCTTTCCGGCCGGTAAAGCCTCCCGACCCTTTGCCGATTATCATCAAACTTCGATGAGATTGTTTTCCAGAGCCTTAGGGAAAGGCTTGGCTGGGATTCAGCCTAAAGGTCATACTATTGTCTCCTCCCAACCTGCAGCCGACGATTAAACTGCGATCTTTCCCGCAGCGGGTCAAGCGAGACCACTTGCCTGTAAAGTTTTGGCGCTAATGCACCGAGTTGAAGTCGTCGAAGACTGGCGCCGGCGCGTGTGGCGCTGCTCCGAATCTCAGACAGGAATGTGCGGGTAGGCTGAATCCATGGACGCCGCCATCGGCGCCATTCTGGACGGGGATAAGAGCGAGAACCCTTGTGGTATAAACGACTTTGTCAAGCCGACATATCAGCCCGCGTCGTAACTTTAGATGGTCCGAGTATCGGCCGCTAAGATGGTTGCCGAAGAAAAGGTTACGTTAAAACGAATCAAATGAGCACTCAACTGGAATCCAGAGTTGCCGCACGATTTGGAGTTCTCCCGAACTTCTTTCGACTCACCACTGACGATCCGAAGATCACAGAAAACCTGTGGGGATTTGCTCTCCGGAAGATGAGGCAATCCAGCTCTTGAAGAGACATGCCATCTTGCCCGCGAAGTGCTTGGCGTTAATCGAGCGCTTCGGCGCTGATTTGGTCTGCGATACGGTCGAGTACCTCGAATCGCAGATGAATTCTGGTAAACGGAACGGCGTCGAGAACCCCGCCGGACTTATCAAGCATCTCTCCCCCGCAGTGGTCGAGACCGCACGCGAAACCTGGTCATCGGTCAGGTCTGAACGCTTAGAATCCTCTGTCGCCCGCTTCTCGAAGGTCAAGTGACCCCCTGCTTACGCCAAATAATCTGAGAATATTTACGCCACATTGCGTGAGAAACAACACCCTGCGGCTTTCCATATAGATATTATGACGCTGCAGATCAAAAATGGCTGCCCGGAATTGGGCAGCCATTCTGGTGGAGCAGTGAGGGTGTTAGAAGGTGAGCTTGCCAGCGAGTTGGAAGATGCGGGCAGGTTGCGCGGCAGTGGCGTAGCCGAAGGTGCTGGAGTTAAATGCGGTCGTGATGGCAGTCGAGACAGTACCGCCGGGTGTGAAGTTGGGATGGTTGAAGACGTTAAAGGCCTCAAGACGGATGTTGAGAGCGAGGCGCTCGTGGATGGGGAAGATTCGCGTGACTGCGGCATCCACATCGTAGTAGGCAGGTTGACGAAAGGCGTTTCGGCCAAGATTGCCGAAAGTTCCTGTTGCGTTGGCTGAAAAAGCTCCGGCGGACTTCGCGGAGAGGTACTGACGGTTGCCGGTGGCTGCCTGGGTGATCTTGGTATTGGAGTAGACGGCCTGCGGATTGACCAGGTTGGGACGATCAAGACCGATACCGGTCAGCGAGTTGTCCGTGCCGGTGGTGACGTTGAGGACTGCGCCCGAGAGGATACGGACGAGCGGAGCTATCTGCCAGTTGTTGACGAGGGCTCCGGTCACACCATGCAGGGAGTTGAAGTGCGAACTGGCTATGAACGTGGTGTTGAAGATATGACGAACATCAAAGCCGCAGTTGGCACGGTCCATGCGCGGGTTTGAGGGGTTCTCATAGGAGGGACCGGTGACATCGCCATTGGCGTCGCCGTTGCTGATGCAGTGCGACCAGGTGTAGTTCGCAAGGAAGCTGAAGTTGTTGGACATGCGATGCTGGATAACCGCAAGCAGGCCGTTGTAGCTGGAGTTGGCTCCGTCGTCGACGATGGTCATGCCTTGGCTGTAGTAAGACCCTTGAACGGGATTAGCCAGGACCAACCTTGTCCTAGCGGCTGTGTTGGTCGTGCTGGAACAGGCGTTGCCGGTTCCGGGCGAGATGGTAAGCGCGCCGCAGGAGCCGGGCCCCTTCCATGTGCCAGGAATGTAGACCGCCGGATTCGGCGACTGGCCCAGCCAGAGGTGGGAGTTCTTGTTGCCGAGATAGTTGATCGAGAAGTTCCATCCGCGGCCGAGATCCTGCTGCACGCTGGCGGTCCACTGATTGACGATAGGGACGTGCGCGTTAATCGGGGCAAGGATGTAGAGAGAGCCGGTCGGAAAGGTTGCCGACGCGGTGGGTGGGTAGATTCCCGGGAAGGGATTTCCTCCTGGGTAGTTGCCCCAGGGGTTCCCGAAGCTAATCTGACCGGTAAGATCGATCTCGTTGACGACCGGAGGATTGGAGGTCATGCGTTGGAGGGAGTAGAGACCGGGCGAGTCGTACATAATTGCTCCGCCGGCGCGGAAAACGGTCTTACCCTGCCCGGTGGGGTCGTAGGTTAGGCCCAGGCGGGGCGAGAAGTTGGCGAGACGGTTGTGGACGTATGCCTTGGGGACGCCGGGATCGCCGTAGTAAAAGGAGCCTGCAGGAGCATTGGGATAGATGCTGCTGTGCTGATTTGCGTTGAAGGCGGCCTGGTCAAATATGCTGCCGCGAGCCTTCTGGTCTGTTTGAACCATCCAGGGCTCCCAGCGCAGGCCGGCGTTGACGGTGAGGCGCTGCGTGGCGTGCCAGGTGTCCTGACCATAAAGGCCGAAGATGTTCTGGCGATAGTTAGTGGGCTGTGCGCGGCTCTGGCTGAAGGCGTTCTGCTGACCGGTGAGGAAGTCGATGAGCGGTTCGCCGACGTTGTTGTTGTTGATACCGGAGAGGCCGCCGTTGAAGCTGAAGTTGCCGTTCTGCAGATAGCCGGCGTTGGTGTTCTGAGCGGCGCGGATGTACTCGCCGCCGAAGGCAAGCTGATGTTTGCCATAGGCGTAGTCGACGTCGTCGGAGAAGTCAGTGGTCTGCGTGTTGAAGTGACCCGGGGAGCAGGTGCCGCAGCCGATGGAGAAGTAGTTGGAGACGGCCAGGCGGAAGTCGGCCGGGACATAGGTGTAGATGTTGACTCCAACTGCCTGAGCGTTGATGCCGCCCGCAGTGGGCCCACGATTGTCGCGCCGGCGGGCAAAGCTTCCGTGAAATGTATTGACCATCTTCGGCGAGATGATGAATGTGTGGCCGAGTGTGTAGTTCATCACCCGCTCATCGTTGCCGGCCGTTGTGGTCAGCAGCAGATTGTTGGGCTGATAAAAAGCGGGCGCGAAGTAGTCGATGATGTAGGCGCGGAAGAAGACGTTCTGCTTCTGGTTGATTGTGTAGTCAACACGTCCGATGTACTGGTTCTCACTGTTAATAGCGGGAAGCGCTATCTGGATCAGTCCGCTTGCGGGATTTGCCTGGGACAAGGGAAGCAGTTTGACCAAAGCGAGAGCCTGCGGGCTGAGACTGCTCGCCGGTAGCTTCCGTGTCGCGGTGATGTTGGCGCCAGTGACTGGGTCCGTGAGGGATTTGCCGGGGGCAATGGTTACGCGGGCGCAATTGCCGGAAGTAGGCTGCTGGCTGAAGTCGCCAGAGATCTCAGCCGTAGTGGGGATACAGAGATTGGCAGCGTTGGTTGTCTGGCTTTCACGCGTGCCCTGATACCCGCCAAAGAAGAATAATTTGTCCGTAATGATCTTTCCGCCAAGAGTGCCACCGAACTGGTTGCGGTGGAGCGTGTCCTTGGTCGTGGAGAAGAAGTTGTTCGCGTTGATGATGTTGTTGCGAAGGAACTCGAACACAGTGCCGTGCCATTGGTTGGTACCGGAGTTGGTGACGCCGTTGACGAGGGAGCCCGGGTGCAGACCGTTGCGCGCCGGAAGCGAGTTCGATTCGACTGAGAACTCGCGAAGAGCATCTGGGAACGGGTAAGGAAGGTTGACGTTGGTGAAGACATCGACGTTGGTGCCCCCGTCGAGTACGTAGTTGTTGTAATTGCCTTGTCCGCCCGCGACTGCGATGACGGTAGAGCTGGCGTAATTCTTGCTGCCGATGAGGTCGCCGGTGGGCGCTGTAACGGCCCCGCCAGAGACGAGGACGAGCTGAGTAGCCTGGCGGCCGTTCAGGGGCATCTCGGTAATCCGCTGCCGGTCGATGACCTGCTTGAATGAGCTTGTCTCGGTCTCCAGGGCCACGCCGGAGGCTTGTACTTCGATATGTTCGTTTGAGGTGCCGACCTTGAGCACGGGGTTGATTTGGACGTTGTTGCCGACCTCGAGGACGCCCTTTTGAGTAAAGCTGCTAAAACCAGTGGCGTCTGCAGTCAGCGAATAGGGGCCTACCGGGACGTTCGGAATACTGTAAAGGCCGCCGCTGTCGGATGTTGTGGAGCGCGAGGTACCTGTATCGGTGTTGGTGAGGACGAGATTGGCGTTAGGAACAGCGGCGCCGGTGGCATCAGTCACTAAACCCTGAACGCTGGCGGTGCCGGCAGACTGAGCGTAGAGCCGGAGTTGGGGCACACAGAACAGAAGAGCTGCTAGCAGGGAGAGGTGGAGAAATAAGCTCGGACGATGAGTGGTGAATATCTGAATGTGCATTTTTATGTCCTCTATGACCTTCTGTAACTTTGTTGTTGGCCTCGATGGAACATGCAAAGAGGGATATAAAAATTGGCGAGGAGTATATGAGTTTGGGAGGAATATCGAAGTACACTGGGAAGCCTCCCAGATCAGTTCAAATGTGAACTGATCTTTTTAATGGGAATGCAAACTATTCGTGTACGTATACTCTTGTCAAGAGAGACGGATCCTCACCGTAGCTCTCATTATTTCTGCCCCACTACCTCAGAGCTGCCCGCGTCCGGGATGTTGAGACGCGGAACCGCGGTACTCGTTCCGAAGCTCGCCACGGTCTTCTCGATCATCATCCGCGAAAGAATATTGGTGACTCGCTGCTCGAACCCGCAGGTGCATCACTTTCGATTGAACACAGAGTGGGCCGAGGTTAAGTTTGTTCCTTGCCCGACTAAAGGGAAAGCTCCATGAGCAAAGGATTTGGAATGAATGCAGCAGAGTTATCCCTCCACGGCCTACCGGTTCCGGCGGGAGGTGATGCAACCCGGAGAGGTAGTCTCCGTGCAATTCCATAAACGCCCATCTCGCCACATTACTCCCGGTTGGTCGGCAACTCTTCCGTTACGCGCCCGAACGGCCAACGACGAGTAGGGTGCGGGTTGCTTCAGCCCGTCGAAAGCTGTACCGGACAAGCAACGCGAGTATGAGGTGGTTCCTCTGTTTCATACTGTCGTTGTTTGGAGAGTCTCGATTCCAAATGGGATCGTGAGTGGTCTTGACGATCGGTGACGATAACCGCCCTTGTGTGATCGAATCACGTACAAACTCCCGGTTGGTCGGCAAACCGCACCTTACTCCCCCGAGCTCGAACCGGACATCGTCCTAACCCAACCGCACGCCTCCGGCGTGGATGAGACTTGCACACGCTTGGTGATCGCCGAAGGTGGCAGCATTCCGTTGCACTGGATGGCAGAATTGATTGCTCCTGCGATGCGAAGGGCTCTATTGGAGAGAACCGAAGGCATCACGGTTCGCCTGGTACGTTTGATTGAGACGCTCGCGGTCGATGCTATCCGCAACCACACCGAAAAGATTGATGCCACCAGCCTGCATAGGCTGTCTACTCCTCCACTCCTGTCTATGACAGAATCGCATTCTGCCTCTGACACATCGCCGTAGTTCTACCGATTCATTGAAATTATGTGCCCAATCTCTATCGATTAACTGAAAATTCTACTCATTTGCTAAAAACGCCACCAACTTTAACTAAAGCGCACTTTGCAGGAAAGTAGTGGAGACTTAGGGTCGCCACTACTTTCCTGAGAACAGCAGGCGCTTGATTCGTATGGGACGGCGGAGAGCTTCGGCTCTCTGTTTTTTTGTCTGTGGTCAGTTTGTGAGTTTTGCAGCTCGTTGCTTGTAGTCCTCGGCCCTGGAGGCGTTGCCTTGCTTCTCGTAGATGCTTGCGAGCGCGAGGTAGAGGTCGGCGGTGGGGGGCTGGACCTGGAGCTGCTGCTCAAGGAGGCTGGTTGCACCTTTGAAATCGCCGGTCTGTGCGCGGGCCTGCGAGATGAGGATGGCGGTTTGCTGGCTGACCTCGCGGGGGATGGGATGCGCACTAGTGAGATCGGCGACCTCTTTGTAACGGCTGCTCTGCGAGAGCACGATCACGAGGCGGTCGAGCGCGGGCACGTAGGTCTGATCGTCTGCTATGGAACGCTGGAGCCAGGAGATGGCGCGGTCGTTCTGGCCGGACATCATGGCAGTGAGGGCGCGCTTGTAGTCGTCGATGGCAAGGCCGCGGCCGTTGCCCTCGCTGGCGTCGTAAGCGGTCCACAGGTCGGTGGCGAGGGTGTCGTTGACGACGCGAAGGTTCAAGGTGGCGTAGGCTTTTTGTTGTGTTGCTGGATCGCTGGCGGTGATGACGACACGGTAGTTTCCGGTTGCCAGTCCTTCGGTGGAGAGGGTGTGTCCGGTGAGCAGCGTGCCGGACTCATCGAAGCTGCCGGCGTCGATTTCCTCGTCTTCCTGGTGCGGCTCTGTTCCTGACTGCACGGAGCCGAGGACGTAGTGGATCTTGACCTTCTGACCTTCACGAGATGAAGGTGAGGCTGGCCTTGACCAGAGTTGGAAGACGAGGCGGAGAGGCTCTCCGGCGTGGAGCAGGGCCTGCTGCACTCCCTGAGGACTGAAACGGAGACCGGAGATGCTGAAGGGAAGCTTCCCTTCAGTGTCGCGCATTGGGGGTTTGGAGGAGAAGACGAGAATGCTGCTCATGGTCCAGTTGGTGTGGGCCGGGTCAGGAACCTTGACGTTAATGCGCTGGCGCACGGCGGAGTGGGTGAGGTCGTTGGTGAGGGTGTAGACGATCTGGTACTGGCCGGGAGCGAGCGGGATTCTTGTTTCGGCTCCGAAGCGCTTCATGCGGAGGTCGGTGGCTTCGAGGTCTCCGACGGTTGCGGTGAGCTTGTCGTTCTGCTGGTAGATGGCTTCCTTGCCGTCGGGGGTGAGGACGGAGGTCTGGAGGGTGAGGGAGTAGCCGGGCTTTTTGTCGGGCAGGGTTCCGATGATGGAGGGCTCGGGGCGCTCGTAGGAGACGAGCGCGTGGGCGGTCATGCGTCCGGTGGAGTCGCGGAAGATGGCAGTCTGGGCTGCAGCGGTGTTGGATCCGAGGAATACGCTGGTGGTGATGCTCTCGCGGGCGGCGCGGCGCTGAGCGAGGCGTTCCTTTTCTACGTCGTTGTCGGGCAGGCCCTTGATGGTGCTGAGCAGAACGTCGGATTGCAGGCTGGGGGTGTAGTCGTTGAGGTTGACGGGCTCGCCAGGGATAAGAGAGATGGTGGTGCGGGCTACTTCGTTGCCGAGGGAACGCTTGATGATGTCGAGACCGTTCTTCTGGTCATTCTTAGCCTCGAGTCCGGTGACGAGGCGGACCGGGCCGTCCTGGTAGGGAGAGTAGAGGGTGAAGTCCTCGCCGATGCTGCGCTTGTAGAAGAGGATGTAGAAGTGGGTGGGCAGCGCGGGGGTCTTGGACTGATAGAACCAGATGATGATGGGCCGGAGGTTGCGGGCGGCGGGGTAATTGGCTCGCTGCTCAGGCGGGCCGAGGGTGATGTAGATGCGGCCCATGTCGGTGCGCCAGCCGTCCTGCGCCTTGATGTTTCCGAAGTTGGCGTTGGCGTAGGCGAGGCGGCGGTAGTGCTCTTCCTTGTACTCGTTGATCTCGGAGCGGGGATCGGGGTTGCGGATCTGCCAGAAGGCGTTGATGAAGTTTTCGCGCTCGGTGTCGGACTTGAGAGAGAGGAACTCTTTGCGCTCCACGCTCTGGATGATGTAGGGGACCTCTTCTTCGATCCAGTGGCGGTAACGCGGGGACAGATTTTTTACGGGATCGACCGCATGGAGCGAGAGTGAGGTGAAGAGGAAGAGGAGGGGAACCAGCAGGAGACGTTTTGAGACGCGTGAGGACAATGGAGGCATACTCCTACAGAGAAAACGGGAGAGGATGCACCCTCTCCCGTAAGTTTAAGACTGTTTTCGTTTAGAACTCAAACCGGACAGAGCCGCGAGCGTAGAACGGTGTCTGGAAGGAGGACGGACGGTTGTAGTCCCGGTTAAGAGGTGGCGCGAGACCGACACCTGCGGCGGGCGTCTGGAGATACTGGATCCTTCCCGTCTGGAACTGGCTATTGGTAACGTTGAACATATCCATGGCCACCTTCACGCGGTATTTCTCAAACCTCGAACCGAGGGGAACTAGATAGTCGAGGTGCAGATCGAGCTGCGTCGTCGACGGTGTGCGTCCGACGTTTCCCCGGCCTCCAATAGGGATCTCACCCTGATTGAGGTAGATGGGGTGATCGCCGAGGAGGCTGAGCGGCACTCCGGACTGGCCGCGCAGGCCGGTTCCGAAGGTGAGACCGTGGGCTGCGTGGAAGAACGGAGTATCAGTGCCGACGTTGTAACTTAGGAACATATTGCCGACGGTACGGCGGTCGGTACTCAGATACCCTGGGGTGAACTGGTCGCCGAGGAGGTTCAGCTTGCCCGCTGTGAAGTCGAACAGGGAGCTGATTCCAGGGTCGGACTGTCCGTTGTCGTTGCGGTAGGCGCCTTCGTAGTTGCCCCAGAGGTTGCCCCAACGGAAGTTCACGACCGCAAGCCAGTGATTGCTGAAGCGCTTGTCGACTTCGAACTCGACAGCGTTGTAGCGGCGAACGGGATTAACGAAGCCGTCCGGAATTCCATCGCCCGGGGGGCCATCCATCGTGTCGGGATTCTGGAAGCAGGCTCCGCCTACTTGCTGGTTAAGGCTATTGATGAAGGGTCCACCGACTGCAAAGAAAGTGTCGCTGGCTGCTGTGCATCCTGGGACTGGAGGCTTGTAGTTGGAGGTGCTGGGATTGCCGGAGGGGTTCGCGGCCAGGAACTGCGCCTGGGTGTACGGGAGTTCCTTCTCGTTCTCAGCAATGTCAGTGCTCTTAGTAGGATTGGCGATACCGCCAGCATTGTTCGGAGTAATCATCGATCCTTCGGGCGAGTAAGCCGTGATGTCTTCGATAACTCTGGGAAGGCGACGGTCGGTATAGCGGCCCTTGAAGACGATCGATGGAGTCAGCTGGCGCTCAAATCCGATGACATATTCGTCTTCATACTCGCCTTTGGTTCCGGGGATAATGCCCTCGCCGGTGGAGGAGGAGAAGTTTGGACCACCGAACCTGGAGACGACTCCCGTGGCGCTGGTGGAACGCGGGAGCCCGTTCAGGTTATGCGCGGCGTCCGGGATGATGGTGTAAGAGCCATCCGCATTGATAACAGGAGCGAAGATATAGCTGGTGTCATCCTGCTCGTTACCAAGCTGACGGATCGCTGCGTCGAGAGGCATGGCCCAGTAGTTGCGGCCAAAGTTGAAGAATAGCTTGCTTCTGCCGTCTCCCAGCGGGTCGATGTTGATGCCAATGCGTGGCGACCAACTGCCGGTGAAGGCGTAAGAAAGCAGGGTGCCTGCAACCCTCTCCTCTTCCCAGCGGACTCCGGCGTTGATGGTGACGAAGCGATTCATCCGGTAGACGTCGTTTCCATAGGCGGTCTGATAACGGCCTGTCGCATCCACCACCAGACCCTGATAGGTGCCGCGATTGTTGGAGGCGTAAATCTGCTGGCCATACTTGTTGATTGGGCACTTTGTGCAGGTACGATCTGTGGTGGTAAGCGCTGTATTGGTGTTGGTCGCCGAAATCTGGAACGTTGCATTCGTCAGAGCGCCAATCGCGCGAGCGGGGATTTGAGGATAGAGCGCAGACAAGGTCTGGCCGGCTGCGTTCTGGTTCGGAATCGGGTACAAAGGCCCGGACCGCGAAGGCTCGTCGTGGAAGTTAGTGTGATCGTACGCATAGCCTACAGAGAAGGTGTGCTGGCGGTAGGTCTTGGAGGTATTGGCCGCGATGCTCCAGGTGTTGTTCTTCGATGGCTCATAGCCGCCGAGTCCCGAGGTCACGGAGGCAAGCGGAGTGGCAAGAGAATTGGGGCTCCGGTCCGTGATGCTGTAGTCGGCTGTCGCCGGCTGTTCGTCGAAGTGGTTGTAATTGTATGCGTAAGAGGCGTCGACCAGCCATGTGGGAGTGAGGGTGTGGGTGAGGCGGGCTACTGCGTTGCGCGATCCGAACTGCCATGCGCTGGCAGTGGTATGCGGGAAGAAGGATGAGAGCGCACTCTGCGTTACTGCAAGCGGCTGAGCGTTATGACGCGAGGGGTCTCCGAATGCGGATGCTTCAAAGGTGGTTAAAGGGCTAATTCGGTAGGTGATTTTGCCTGCCCAACTCAGCGAAGTCGTGCTGTATTCAGGTGCGCCCAGCGCGACGCTCGCCGGGGGTGCGTTCGGATTGGCCCGCAGGATGTCCTGCTTGAGCGCGGGATTGAAGGCGCCGAAGAAGAACAGTTTGTCCTTGAAGTGGGGGATATAGCCTCCGAGTTCAGCTACCGCGTCGTACTGCGGGCTGGAGAGCGTGGAGGGCGGGGTGATCTGGGCGAATCCGAACTGGTAGTACTGATAGCGGGACGCATACCAGGAGCCTGGTCCGAAGTAAGCTCCGAGGGCGCCGTGAAAGTTATTGCTCCCGGATTTAGTGACGATCTGGACGATACCGCCTGTGGCTTTGCCGTACTGGGGCTCAAAGGCAGTCGTCTTGACGTCGACCTCTTTGATGAATGCAAGATTGATGCCGGTGCCGAGCGAGCCATGGAAGCGGTTATAGGTGCCGATGCTTCCGAAGGCCTGATCTGTAATGGTTACGCCATCGACGACATACAGATTTTCAAGCCCCGAAGATCCTCCGATGGAAGGATTCGCTGCACCTGGCCCAATTTGCATCGGCGAGCCTGCCACCTGCCCGGACGCCACGCCAGGGGCCGCATAGAAAATTGCCGAGACGTTCCGGGGCATCGGAACGCTGTTGTAGAAGGTGTCGGTCAGGTTCGTGGTAATCGCGGTGTTCTGGGTGTCGATGGCGACGGCCGAGCTCGAGACTTCGACGACTTCAGAGACGTTTCCGATCTGCAACGTGAGGTTCAGCGTAGAGTTGGAGTTGACCATGACCTCGTTGTGCTTGGACTGAACCTTCATAAAGCCCTGCTTCTCGACGGTTACTTCATATATGCCGGGCGTAAGATTGGTGGCTCTAAAGCGACCGAGGTTATCAGTGGCGAGGGTCGTGGTTCCCTGCGGACCAATGAGAGTGACGGCTGCACCAGGCAGAGCGGCTCCGGTCGAATCGGTGATCTCACCGTTCAAACCACCGGTAATCGAACCCTGCTGTTGTGCGGAGACGGAAAAGGAGACCAGGAGCAACACAAAAAGCTGTGACAGGTAGCTGAATGAACGTCTCATGCTTCCCCCCTGATTCATTGCTTTATGCCCACAACCCTGCGGATGCCGGTCGTTCAGTGGGCAGCCCGAATTTTTCTGAGATAGTTGCAATCATCGTGCCAAAAGTGGGGAAAATAGCGAATTTTGCAACTAAAGGATTACAAAGGTGATCCATGTTGGGGGTCGGACACGACCAGGGATGAAATCTATGGGAACTGGGATTAGCCGTCTTTTTTTTATGAAAAACAAATATTCGATTTAAGGGTTTTGCATTATAATGCGCCTTCATTGTCAAAAGTTTATTTAGGGGTTTGAGGCGCAGTTGCAGAAGGCGCTCGACGACGTAACCGAGATCTTCATCAAGGTCATGCGCAAGTTCGAAGCCAGCGCCAAAACGCGGCTGCAGCAGTGTCATGTTGCGCACGCTGACTCGCTGGAAGGCCTGGTTGGACAGTTCGGGGACATACTGCAAATCCTGCAGGATGAAGGCATCCCGGAGCGCAGAAGGCTTGCCATAATACGTGAGTCGCTCGGCGACGATCCGCGCTCAGCGCTTGTCCGGTGCAATGAGCACATCGCCTATGCCGGAAACTTCGATCTGCCATTCATGCTCACAAGCCCAGGATTTTGCTGCCAATAACGTCCTGCAACCGCCCTCCGAGACGAAAATGCTTGACCTATTTACCCGCGCGGAATTGAGGTAGTGAGAGATCGGTGCAAAACTAAAGTGCGCGATTCCCGGAGAGCCATGCTTTGAGGGCTTCCAAGACAGGATTATGGGATACGCGGGTTGAGCAAGATCGAACAGCGGACTGTGAGCTGGCGTTAAATGTTGAGTGTAACAATCCAACAACGAATCCTTACCGTGGGTGGAAAGGGCTTAGGTGAACTAAATTCGCCTTGGCGTACGTTGCGTTCCGTTTCTTGAAGTGTCCCCTTTATCATTTCCACCCCTGAACTCGAGAGTACCCGGATGTGAGCGAGTCGATGAAGAAGACCCGGACGTTTACAACGCATCGGTTACAGGTTTGATTTCGAATCGAAGGCGAGCAGCGCTGATGGCGTCCTGCAGCTTGCGTTCAAGAACATCCTGAGGCGGAAGAACAGTCAGGTATTCCGCAACGTGTATGCCGACAGCGTCAAGCTCCAGGAGTTCGATCTGCCGGGTGCTGGCACCGGCGCAAAGGATGATTCCAAGTGGTTGGCCTTCAGCGTCTTCGCTCTCGTACTTGGCCAGCCAACGAAGGTAGAGTTCCATCTGTCCCGTATATTCTGGCCGGAAGGTGCCCTGCTTCAACTCAACGGCGACCAATCGCTTGAGCTTCCGGTTATAGAAAAGCAGGTCGATGTAGAAGTCTTCTTCGTCAAGCTGTATGCGCTTCTGGCGAGCGATGAAGGAGAAACCGGCACCGAGTTCCAGCAGGAACATCTCCAACTCCCGAAGGATAGCGTCCTCAAAGTCCCGCTCCATGTAATGGTCTTGCAGATCGAGGGGTCGAGAATGTACGGATCTTTGAGAACCAAGGCCGTACCAACCTCACCGCTCCTCTTCAGGATCGCGAGCTCCTTCCTGGCGAGTTCTTCCGGTTTTCGGGAGAGTGCTGTCCGTTCGTACAGCATGGAATCGATTCGCCCCCGGAGGGTCCGAACGCTCCAGCCCTCCATGCGGCACATCTCGGCATAAAATTCCCGCTGTAGCGGTTGCTCGAGCGGCAGCAGTTCCCTGAAGTGAGACCAACTCAATTGTTGCGACAGCGTCGCAACAATCTCCTCGTCCGGAAATGACTCCACAAACTTCATCATCCGCGTAAGATTGGTCGCGTCAAAGCCGCGGCCAAACTCCGCGATCAATTCTTGCGACAGCGTGGCAAGAATTTGTTGCCCGTACCGGGTGTCGTTTTGCTAATTAGTTGGCCTACTTTTGTTCGGATTATCTGGCACACTATCGCTTCTGGCGCGCCTCGACGGCCTCAGGAAGGCATCTGGAGCGCCCGATTTTGGGCAGGTCTGTACCGACCCCACACATTCTCACACTCGATTTGCAGCCGATGCGCCAAATAATTAGCACAGAAGTGCGCCACATAATGTGCAAAGCAACACACATAAGACATGGGGTTTGGCCGTACCGATCTACCCACTTTGAAAGGGAAGGCATTTCTGTTTTGTATGCAATGTTGTGCAGATGCAGCCTAACCGGTTATGTCGATTTTGGGGAAACCTCGGCTGAATTGTCATGCACTGAAAGGCAGGCGAATTGCACTACTCGCTCTGCACCTCACATCTACAGTCATCAACGCTATATTCCTGCAAAACAGAAACATACAAGGGGTTTCAATGAAAAGCTTCACCGGGCTGACGTTCGTTATTGCACTTTTTTCGATCTGCGGGTTCCTGAACGCTGAAACGATCTCTCAAACTGGCTTTGAAAGACCGACATACTCTACCGGTAACCTTTCTGGCCATAATGGCTGGTTCAACAGCGGCAACGTTGGCGTCGTCGAGAATAAATTTGCTTTCTCAGGCAGTCAGGCTGTTCTATACGACACATCGGCCCGAGCGGGGCAGTACTTCAACAGCTATGAATTTTCCTATAACTCGACCCACGATCCCAACCAGTTGGTGACCTTGAGCGTAGAAGCTTATTTCACTGGTGACAGCGATGAAGTTTGGGAGGCTTTAAGTGCTGACTCGAGCAAAGGTTTCATGGGCCAGATCCAGGTTCAGGACGGCATTGCAACGTTTGGACTTGCGGACTCAAACATTGGGGCAGTACCCGTTACGTTTGACGCGTGGAACCAATACAGCATGGTCCTGGATTTTTCTAATGACACTGAGGCAGCTTACATCAACGGAATTCTGATAGGCTCGTCTTCGTTTGTCACTCACGGAGCAACGAATCTAACCAGCACCGAGATCGGGTACGACGAAAAATTCGGCAAGGCTTCGGATAATGGGTACTTCGATGATCTTTCGATAACAGCCACTACCGTGCCGGCACCCGTTCCCGAACCAGCCGACTTTAGTCTTGTTGCCTGCGGTTTGCTGGCAGGGCTTGGGGCTTTCCGAGGTCGCATTCTCTCTGCCGTTTCAGGGCGTTAGTTTTGGTGACATCCGCATCTCTGAGCATGCTTGCCGCTCCTTTTGGGGCAGGCATGCTCTCTTAAAACCCGCATCTCGTCATCTGAAATGCGCATGCAAAGCACTATTGCCTACCAGAAATCGCTTCGAACCATCAGGGGATTTGTGGCAACGTCCCTGAATGCGCCCACCTGACTTACCCCATGCAGACGACCGTGGCGCTTGCGCCCGCTCAACTTGCCCAACGTACCCAAAAGATGAGTTCAGCTTTATACCGCTGAATCTCAGCGGCCTGAATCATGCAGCCGCAAGCTGATGCGGCTTACCCCGCTGTAGGTAACATCTACGGCGTTTGGCGCGCCCGGAATGTTGGCAGGGTGGGATGAGAAGGCGCCGTCGGACTCAACCGCAATTGGCATACCGGGGAGGTTCCACTGCTTTGCAGAGATCGAGGAGGCCACGATGCCGTTGGCTACGATGCGGAAAGTGACGTCTCCCTTGGTTTCAATGGTGATGCCGTCATGATCGGCGGTTGCGTTGAGATTTGGCGCGCGTGTGAGTTGAACCCAACCGATTTTGCCGGACGGAGTGCGCCACTGCACGGTTGCGGGGTGGAACTGGCTCGTAGGGCCGACGTCCTTGCTGAAGGTTGTCGCCTCGCCTCCCCATATGGCATGTTCGCCGATCCAGGCGGTCGCGACGCGCTTATCGTCGATGGTGCGGGTCACCTGATGGGGCCCGCTGAAGGTGCGGAATTTCTTCATCGCCGGGGCCGGTATGCGTGCGCTGAGAATGGCGACCTGGGGTGCGAGCCACAGGTCTGCCATGTGATCGGTGGAGAGCGAGAGTTGCTCGGGCAGAGGGGCCTGGGGTGCGGGTAAGACCGATCGCAACCATACCCCGGTTACGGCGACGTAGCTCTCCATGTCCATTCCATAGCTGCGATCGTAGGGTCCGCTGATGTTGCGCAGCGGTGGCTGGTAGAAGTCGGCGATGTCGTTCCACAGTGAGGCTTCCATATCAGCGCCCATGGTGCGCATGCGCGGTGTGGAGCCGTATTC
>Ga0193709_1000351_pt1 | contig 17076 bp, 8 predicted proteins | sample H3c2metaG_FD_160571 | JGI IMG/M metagenome (GOLD analysis project Ga0193709, IMG submission 160571) | Soil microbial communities from a riparian zone of the East river system, Colorado, United States - H3c2 | ecosystem: Environmental > Terrestrial > Soil > Riparian zone | place: USA: East River... | reverse complement strand
ACGATTTGGCCTATGACATTCTTACCAGGATTGGTGGCCTCTCCTACGCGCTCAGTGAGGTGACCAACATCAAGAGGACGTTGCAAACCGAGGCGGGCATGAAATCCTCCTGGAGAGAGCTCTGGCTGCCGGGGGTTCGAAAGATCGTGCTGATCGGTATAGCTCTCGCTGTGCTTCAGCAATGGACAGGCATCAACATACTGTTTAACTACGCCGCTGAGATCTATCGAAGCGCAGGTTACGGAGCAAATGACATCTTTCTCAACATCGTGATCACGGGAGCCATCAATCTAGTCTTCACGGTCGTCGCCATGTTGATCGTCGACCGGGTTGGACGACGTCCGATGATGCTGTTTGGTTGCCTAGGCATTGGGCTGTCGCACCTTTTATCCGGAATTGCTTACCGCGAAGGATGGCACGGCAGCGCAGTCCTGGTTCTTACTCTCAGCGCGATTGCGTGCTACGCACTCACCTTGGCTCCCGTGACCTGGGTGCTGATTTCTGAGATATTTCCCAACAGAGTTCGTTCCCAGGCTGTTTCTGTAGCGGTAGGCGCATTATGGGTAGCGTCCTTTGCATTGACCTACTCTTTTCCGCTGATCAATCGAGCATTCGGTAGCTCCGGTACTTTTTGGGGGTATGGAGCGGTCTGCGTGCTGGGCGCAGTGTTCATCTTCATCTGTGTGCCGGAGACGAAGGCCCGGACCCTCGAGGAGATCGAGCTCCGGACACTCTCCCTGGACTAGGACGCCCGTCCTGGCAAGTCTCATTTCCTTCGTCCTCAGTTACAGAATCGATGCTGTGGAACGCAGTCTGCCAATGATGCCGTGCCGCGTGGTCCATCCACTCCTGGATCTGTCGCAGGATTTCTTCGCGTGCATTGTGCTATCCGCGGAGACACCTCCTGATGTCCGCGGAGGATGGGCCTGTAAACCTCGATTCTGACCGATTTAGAGGGACGTACACGTCATCAGTCTCGAGATGGCCTTACTTTCCAAAGTGGCTGTCAAAGGAGGTGAATGGATACCAAACGATTCCACTTGACAGGTTTTGCTCGTGAGGAATAGTGTGTTTTCCGGTAACGTACACTATCACATCACAAGGTTCGACCGCCTGACTAGATGATTTCGGTGTCGCGTTCCATTCTAAGAGGCCGGTGGTTATGAGAGCAATGAGATGGACAAGTGGAAAGGACACTCAGATGACAAATCGAAGGTTGCAGAAGAGCTGTGAAAGATCCAAGTGCTATGCACAATTGTTAACGTTGTTATTTGGGGTATTGTTTGCTGTGCAGGTTGCGATGGCCCAGGTCGATCAAGGCGCGATCACGGGCGTCGTGGAGGACACCAGCGGTGCAGTGGTTCCGAATGCTCAGGTTACGGTGAAGAACACAGATACTGGGCTGGAGCTGCAGGGGACTACGAACGGAAGCGGCTTCTATGTTTTTTCTCCGCTTAAGATCGGCAATTACACGGTGAGCGTCACGGCGAAGGGCTTCCAGACGACCAGGCAGGAGAATCTTCACCTCGATGCACAACAGAGACTGAGCATCCCTATCGCCCTCAAGTTGGGTGCGGTATCGGACACGGTAACGGTGACGCAGGCGGCCCCATTGCTTGAGACGCAGACGAGTTCGGTAGCGCAGGTCATCAGCAGCGAGACCATCAACAATACTCCCCTGAATGGTCGCAACTTTGTGTACATCGCTCAGCTGACCGCAGGCGTCGCACCTCCATTCGGAAATACCCGTGGTTCGGGCACAGGTGACTTTGTAGCGAATGGACAGCGTGCGGAACAGAACAACTTCATCCTGGATGGTGTCGACAACAATACGAATCTCGTCGACTTTCTAAATGGTTCCAGCTACATTATCCGGCCTCCACCCGATGCACTCTCGGAGTTCAGCCTTCAGACCAGTAATTTCAGTGCGTAGTTTGGGCACTCTGCCGGCGCGGTGTTGAGCGCGAGCATCAAATCCGGTACCAATCAAATACACGGAAGCGTCTGGGAGTATGTTCGCAACACAAGCCTGGACGCGAAGAACTGGAACGCTCTGACGATTCCCCCATACCACGAGAATCAGTTCGGAGCTACGCTCGGTTTACCCATTCTGAAGAACAGGCTCTTCTACTTTGGTGATATCGAGGCCAATCGTATTGCCTATAGCAATCCGGGAACTTACAGCGTGCCCACTGCGCTGATGAGGCAGGGGAATTTTTCTGAATTGCTTAGTCCGAACCTCAACGGTCAGAGCGTCCAGCTCTATCAGCCGAATTCAGGAGGGGGCGCAGCCAATAAGCTGTCGTGCAACGGTCAGAACAACGTCTTCTGCCAGGGTCAGATTAATCCGGTCGCACAGAATATTCTGAAGCTTTATCCGATGCCGAATGCGAACGGCGGAAAGACATTCAATAATTACATCGTCAACACCCCCACGCACAACAATACGATTCAGTGGGACCAGCGGTTGGATTGGAACATCAGTTCGAGGGACCAGGCGTATGTGCGCTACAGCTATGTCCACCAGATCGCTCAGAATGGCCTTCCGCTTGGCAATCCTCTCGACGGCAGCGGATATGGCGGGGAATACGACGTTAACCTGGCGCAAAACTTTGTCGGCAGCGAGACGCATATCTTCAGTCCAAGTCTGACCAATGAGTTCCGCTTCAGCTTCAATGCTGGCCGATTCTCCTTCCTTCAGCCGAACGCCAATACCGATCTGTCTCCTACCTTGGGCCTCGGCGGTATTCCATTCACGCCGAACGAGGGTGGTCTACCGCTGGGCATAGTCTATGGCATCGCCAACTGGGGTTCGCAGGGTACCTCCAATGAGACTCAGAACGTCTATCAAATTCTCGACAACGTATCCAAGACATTGGGGAATCATTCGCTGAAGGCGGGCGTTTCATTCCAGGCGATTCGGTTCTTCTATCGGTATGCTCCTTCGAACCTCGGAAACTACTACTTCACCGGGTTGTATACAAGCGATCCTGCGGTGAGCGCGACAACGGGTTCGGGTATCGCAGACTTTCTCGCCGACCAGATGAACACCGGTGCAATCTCCAATGCTCCGAACGTGAACGACGCTCAGTGGTACGACTCCTTCTACCTGCAGGACGATTGGAAAGTCACCAGAAGCCTGACCCTCAATTTGGGCGTAAGGTACGACTACTATGAGCCATTCAAGGAAAACTCCGGTAGCCAGGAGAACTTCATTCCGGATTTCAACTCACTTGGAATTGCAACCGGTTCCGGAACGGTGATCTTCCCCAAGAGGATTCAGAGCACGATCAACCTGGGAGCCGTATATCCAGGAATTCTGGCGAAGGACCACGTTGGAGTTCAATTTATTGATAACGAGCGTCTGACAAGCGGTCAGTTGACGAACTTCGCGCCAAGAGTCGGCATTGCCTACCAGCTGGATCCGCTGACAGTGATTCGCGCCGGCTACGGCATCTTCTATGGAGGACTGCAGAGCAATGGCGGTACCAACATCGGCGACAACTTTCCATTCCGAAGCCAGATCAACATCAACCCCAAATCCTGTTCTCTTGGGAATTGCCCATCGAACGGAATCACCCTCGAATCGGGTATGTCGGCCTATCTCGGCAATGGCATTCTGAACGCGGTCAATACACCTGGCTTCCACGCTGTCGATCGCGAGATCAAGACGCCGTACACGATGAATTACAACTTATCGTTTCAACGCCAGATGACGCCGAATCTTGCGGCGACCATCAGCTACGTTGGAAATTCTTCGCGCCACCTGGGTACGTATGCCGATCCGAATGCGGTTCGGGCACTCTATCCGGCGGGAACCAGCACGCAGCAATATCAGCCTTTCCCTGATCTCGGCGGTATAGGGACGATCCACTATGGTGGCGTGAGCACATACAACTCACTGCAGGCGAAAGCGGAAAAGCGTGCTTCCCATGGCCTGAGTTTTCTCGCTACCTACACCTGGGCACACGCGATGGATGACACTGGTTCTGCCGGTGGTCTGTCGTCCGGAATCGGGGATCGCCAACGAGCCCTTATTCCGATCATCGATGAACTCACCAACTCAGTCTACGACGTTCGCAATCGCTTCACACTGAACGGCAACTATCTTCTGCCATTTGGTAAGGGACGCGCCTACCTGAACCATTCCGCGTGGGTCGACGAGGTAGTCGGCGGGTGGTCGTCAAGCTTGACCTGGGTCGCCCAGAGCGGAACGCCTTTCACTGTCCATGCGAACAACACCGGGGCTGCCGGGGCGACCGATGACAGGAGAGCCAACGGAGTGCGCGATCCCTTCTCGCCCGGTGGTTCCCCAGACCCATCCAATACCGCTCTGACGGCCGCCGATTGTCCGACTTCGGTGCGAAACCGTACGAACTGGTACAACCCCTGCGCCTTTGCCAACCCTCTACCCGGTAACCTGATCACAACACCAGTTACGGATCTTCCGACGGTGATCCGATACCTTGGCGGGAAGTCCAATCAGATTTACGGACCTGGGTACTACGGCGTAAATATGTCTCTGTTCAAGAACTTTGCGACGTGGCATGAGCAGTACCTCCAGTTCCGCGCGGATGGATTCAACGTATTGAACCATCCAACGTTCGGCAATCCCTCTACCAATAACCTCAACGCGAATGCAGGTAATATCACCAGCACAAAGAGCTTCCAAAACAACACGCCGGACGCACGTTTCTTCCAACTGTCGCTGAAATATGCGTTCTAGCCGGCATGAGTCCAAATCTCGTGTCCGTAGGTGAATCCACGGAGCGAAGGGTGCTGCAGACGCAGCCCCTTTTCTCTGTCTTACAGTCTCTGGGCGTCCCGGTGCGTAAAGAATCGCAATGCGTCCTATCGAGGTTGCATTTTCTAGAAAGGCTGTACTTGATGCATTGGTGCTTTAGAAGCAGGTCTCTCGTTCTGGCAGGCTTGGTGGTCTTGGCTCAGACAACGTCTGCGCAGTCGGGCCCGGTCAGTCTTTCGTCCCCCGACCAACGGCTCACGATAGGATTCGCAACGGTGGCGGGCAAGGAATCAAGTGGAACGGGCGGCAAGCTCGTCTATTCCATTACGTTTCGCGGAAAGCCGTTGCTCGATGAGTCTGCGCTGGCTCTCGAACTGGACGAGCAGCCAGCGCTGGGAAGCAACGTACAAATCATCGAGAGCGCGCCTGGAAAAGGGAGCGATGACTATACGTTGGTGGCGGGCAAGGTCAGCGACGTTCACGACCAGTACAACAGCCTGTTACTACGGACTGTCGAAACTGGTGGAGCGAAGCGGTCGCTGCTGATTGAGGCCCGCGCCTATAACGACGGGATTGCCTTTCGTTATGTACTCCCCGCGCAGGACGCAATCAAAGCGCTTCGTCTAAAACAGGAGGATACGGAATTTCGCATCAGTACGGATGCAACAACCTGGGCATTGGAGCTTCCGAACTACCGTAGCAGCTATGAGAGCGAGTACGTAAAGCTCCCCGTTACGGCCTTCAGCAATCAGGGAGGAGTATCGAGTAGCTTCCTGATTGGTATGCCGCTGCTCATGCACTCTCCAGGGACTGCTTGGATGACGCTTACTGAAGCCGACCTTGAAGGCAACCCTGGAATGTACGTCACCAATCCATCAGGAAACTGGGCTGGACATTGGTTCGTCTCAAAACTCTCGCCACGATTGGATGACCCAACTCTCGCCATCACGGGATCGTTGCCACACCATACTGCGTGGAGAGTTCTGCTGGTCGCAGACGAGCCTGGAAAATTGATGGAGTCCACGATGATCTCGGACCTCAATTCGGCAAATCGAATTCAAGATACTAGTTGGATTCATCCGGGAAAGGCTTCGTGGAACTGGTGGGCAGGAGATATCGGACCTGACGGCAAGCCGGCATACACCACGAAGAACATGGAATATTATGTGAACTTCGCCGCGCAATCCGGCTTCCCGTATATGCTGCTCGACGCAGGCTGGGCCGACGGTCGAGATATCACCAAGCTACGCGGCAACGTCGATGTGCCGGAGCTGGTGCGTTATGCCGCAGCAAAGCATGTGAAGGTTTGGATCTGGCTTTATTCAACCTCGGTGATGGAGCAGATGAAGGAGGCTTTTCCGCTCTATGAGAAGTGGGGCGTGGCCGGAGTCAAGATCGACTTCATCAATCGCGATGACCAGGACGGTATCAAATTCTACTATGACGTTGCGCGTGAAGCCGCGGAGCATCATCTGATGGTCGACTTCCACGGGGCCAGCAAGCCATGGGGCATCGAGCGCACCTTTCCCAACGTGCTCAGTTACGAAGCTGTCCTGGGAGCTGAGAACAGCAAGGTTGCCAGAAGAGACAGTCCGGTCGACCGCAGCGTGTTTCCGTTCACGCGCATGGTGGCTGGCCCGCTCGACTACACGCCAGGCGGCTTCAATAATGTCACGGAGGATGAATTTGTTGGGCGCGATACGAGTCCGATGATCATGGGCACCCGAGCCCAACAGTTAGCGCTGTATGTGGTCTTTCAGACTCCATTTCAAATGGTCTCCGATAGTCCCCAAGCCTACTCCCATCAACCAGAGTTCCAGTTTATTCACGATGTTCCGACCCAGTGGGATTCCATGCACGTTCTCAACGGCGAACCGGGCGAGTTCGTCACAATCGCGCGCAGTCACGGCAAGGAATGGTACCTCGGAAGTATCACGAACTGGACGCCGCGCGAGCTCCATGTTCCTTTGGATTTTCTCGATGCTGGTCGTTACATTGCCCAGGTCTACCAGGATGGAGCAGACGCAGGGACTCATCCTAAGCACGTCACGATCAATCGTCTGGTGGTGCACAAGGGGGAGCGACTGACGTTGCATCTGGCCTCAGGTGGGGGGTGCGCGATCCGGTTCATCCCTGAGAATGGAAAATAGATGTCCTCGTGAAGCGAGGGGTCGAGGTCGCGCACGCGATCTAAGACCCTTCAGGGTCAGTGATGTCGTCCAAACGATCTGTGAAGAGTGGAAGGTTACTGCGGAAGATAATATGCGGCGCGAGACGAATCATGGGCGAGGTCTTCTTTTCTTCGAGCAGATAGGTGAGAAGGCTCTCGAATGCGACCTTTCCCTGCGTGAAAGGTCGTTGATAAAGAGTGGCAAGGATTTTTCCCGTCTCGATCAGAGGGACGAGTTCCTGGAAGAGATCGGTCGTGATCACCTGGATCTTGCCAAGCAGTCCTTCTTCCTCAAGAGCCTGGAGGACCGGGATGCTGTTCGCCGTGCTAATGTACAGACCTTGCGGCTTCGTCTCTCCGTGCAACAATGCCATCGTCTGGCGATAAGCTTCTTTGGGACGCTCATGAGACTCGACCGCCGGCAAGAGGCTAAGATGGGGAGCAAGCATCGCCAGCGTGGCCGCGAATCCGCGAAGTTTCTCGGCGTGATCGAGGGTCGTAAGCTCCCCCGTGATGGTGGCGACATAGGTCTTGCGGATGAGCTTATGCGCCAGAAGTTCGGCAGCCAAAGCACCGCTTGTGTACGCGTGTGCGGAGACCAAACCGATGCGTCGGCTGGCGGGGGCATCGCTTGCCACGCAAAGCATTGCGGTACCTTGCGCCGTCAGGCGCTGGATGACCGGATCAAGCTTTCTTGGGTTGCCGGGGGTGAAGATGATGCCGTCGCACCGATCCTTCAATCTCGCCTCGAGCAACTCGAGGTCTCCCTGCCCCATCCGGGGATACTCATGGAAGGTGACCTTTACGTCCATTCCAACCGTAGCGTCTGCCGCGGCACGTATCCCGGCACGCAAAGGGTCGAAGAAGTGAGAGATCTGCCGCGGAAGAACGACGGCGATCTCGATTCTGCGGTTGAGCTTCAATGCCACGGCAGCGAGGTTCGGCTTATAGCCTATCTGCTCGGCCAAACCGAGTACGCGTGCTTTGGTTTTCAAGCTGACGCCCGGACGATTATGCAAAACACGGTCAACTGTGCCGATCGAAATACCGAGCGCTCGGGCGATTTCTTTGATTCCACCTGTTTTGGGTGTGTTGTTCATAGGGTTCGAAGTCGAGGCGAGAAGCACCAGAGTCATGTTACGGCGATTCCGTGCCCGGCGCACAGTCCTTTTCACTCACGTTCACTCAGAAGTGATCGAGCTAGCCACGTGCGTTGCGCAGCGAGGTGTTCGTGAAGCCGACCCGGCGGGAATTCTTGCGTGGTGGTTTGGCTCTTGCCGCTCTTGCATCCAAAGCGCAGGCTGCGCTCGCTGCCGATCCTGCTTCCCCTCATACGCTCTGGTATACGAGTGAGGCCAAGCGTTGGCTGGAGGCTCTTCCTATTGGGAATGGACGGGTAGGTGGAATGGTCTTCGGAGGCATCACGAAGGAACGGATTGCTCTGACTGAGTCGACTGTCTGGTCGGGTGCGCCTGGGGAAGCCGATGTCAACCCGGGAGGTGTATCCCACCTTAGGGAGATCCGCCAGCTTCTCTTTGAGGGTAACTACGTTCAGGCTCGAAGACTTTGTGAAGAGTGCCTGCTCAGCCATCCGACCTCCTTTGGTACGAACCTGCCGCTTCTCGATCTCGCGTTGACGTTCTCTTCCCCAGGAGAAGCGTCCCGTTATACGCGCTCGCTGGATCTTGATGAAGGGATTTCTCGCGTCGAATACCGGGCGGATAATCACCGCTTGACTCGAGAGATGTTCGCTTCGAACCCGGAGGACGTGCTGATCGTTCGTCTGGAGAGCGATGCCCCTGGAGGCATCAGTCTCAAGGCAGGGCTCGACGAGATCAAGGTTCCTGGAACGACCGCTTGCCAAGGCACGGACACTCTTATTTTCAAAGGTCATGCATTCGAGTCCATCCATAGCAGCGGCAAACAGGGCGTTGAGGTGGAGTGCCATGTGCGCCTCTTACCCATGGGGGGACAGGCCAAAGCCGGTGAAGACTACCTGCAGATCGACCGCGCCGACTCGGTCACTCTGCTTGTCGCGATTGCAACCAGCTACCGGGGCAGGATGCCGGGAGATGTCTGCAAGGAAGCACTGCAGTCCGCCTCCGCCAAGATATATGCGGAGCTTCGCCGAAGTCATGTAGCGGATCATCAGGCTCTCTTCCGCCGGGTTCATATCGACCTGGGAAGTCAGACGGCAATCGAGGGCACTCCAACCGACCAACGGCGAAAGGCCTTCGAGGCAGGAGCGAGCGACCCCGGGTTGTGTGCTTTGTTCTTCCAGTTCGGAAGGTATTTGACGATAGCAGGCTCTCGCTCGAACTCACCCCTGCCGCTGGCCCTGCAGGGAATCTGGAACGACGGTCTCGCTTCCAGCATGGGCTGGACCGATGACTTCCATCTGGACATTAATACCGAGCAGAACTACTGGCTCGCCGAGGTTGGAAATCTCACGGAGTCGCAAACTCCGCTCTTCGCCCTGATTGAGGAGTTGCGCACAGCGGGCAGACGCACCGCAAAGACGCTCTACAATGCCCCCGGCTGGGTCAGCCACGTCGTCACCAATCCATGGGGCTATACAGCTCCGGGGTGGGGCCTGGGCTGGGGAATCTTCGTTACGGCCGGCGTGTGGATCTCCCTTCAGATGTGGGAGCACTTCCGGTTCACCGGGGACATACAGTTCCTTCGCGAGCGCGTCTATCCCGTCTTCAAGGAGGCGGCTGAGTTCTTCCTCGCATATATGGTGGAACACCCAAAGCATGGCTGGCTTGTCACCGGACCATCCGACTCTCCGGAGAACGCATTTCGTACCCCCTCGGGAGCGGTTTGCAACGAATCCATGGGGCCCACCTGCGACCGCGTGCTTGTCGAAGCGCTCTTCAACAAATGCCTGGAGGTACAGGCATTGCTTTCGATTGACTCAACTCTTGGCAGTGCGATTCAGCAAGCGAGACGAAAGCTTCCTCCATTCCAAATCGGTCGTTACGGCCAGTTGCAGGAGTGGCTGGAGGACTTCGAAGAGGCGGAGCCCAACCATCGTCATACGTCACATCTGATCGCACTTTATCCTGAGGATCAAATCTCTCCGGAGAAGACTCCGCAGCTTGCAAAGGCAGCGCGCGTCACGCTGGAGCGTCGGATCCAACAGCCGAACTGGGAGGATACCGAGTGGAGCCGTGCCAATCTGGTGAACTACTACGCCCGGCTTTGGGATGGTGAAGCGGCTCACCGACACCTTGTCGGACTCATTGCGAAGGCGACCGACGACAACCTTCTCACCTACTCACGCGGAGGGGTGGCCGGTGCGTCACAGAATATCTTCGCGATCGATGGCAACACGGCGGGAGCCGCCGGTCTCGCGGAGATGCTGCTGCAATCGCAGGGCGACGCGATTCACCTTCTGCCGGCCCTTCCCTTCGCGTGGCCAAAGGGCAGCATCAGCGGTCTTTGCGCTCGAGGCGGATTTCAGGTTGACATTCAGTGGCGGTCCCACCGACTTGTTTCGGCAGCGATCTCAAGCAATCGAAGTGCAAGCTGCCATGTCCGTTACGGAAAAGATATTCTGCCGGTTCGGATAGAGGCGGGTCGTAAAACGCGCCTGACCGAGAGGTCGTTCCTCCTCAAGAGGACATAGCAATATCAACAGCGTCGGAGAACTCTCTAGAAGCAAGATGGGGCGAAAGAATGAACGTTGGAGCAAGGACACGAATGAGACAGCGAAGCGGCGATTACTTTTCATTTGCAACTGGAAAACCGGGACGGAGGCCGCGCTCTGTGTTCCTGTCGTGGGTAGTTTTGCTTGGATTGATCCTTCCAGCACTGGCCGGAGCCCAACCGAATATGGCTTCAATTCATTTTGATGAGCAGACACGGGTCTTTCGGATCGACGCCGCTGCCATGTCCTACGTGATCGGAATTAACGAAAACAAGCAGGTGCAAACCTTGTACTGGGGTAAACGGCTCAGTGCTGGGGACACCTTCGCGGCACCGCATTCCGACCCGGGCTTGTCCTCGTTCGACTCCTCGATCAACACGACGCGACTGGACTTCGTGGCATGGGGTGGTGGACTTTACGTGGAGCCCGATCTGAAAGTCACCTTTCCGGACGGCAATCGGGATCTGGTTCTTCAGTATGTCTCGCACACGATCGAGGGTGACCATCTGACCATTCTGCTCAAGGACATATCCAGGGACGTTTATGTCCGATTGGAATACGAAGCTGACGCGGGCACCGGAGTCCTAAGGCGCTCCGCGCAGGTGCAGAACAGAACTTCCGCACCGCTCGTGGTGGAGCAGATTGCTTCGGGCACCTGGAATTTGCCGCGCAGCAGCGATTATCGCTTGCGGTATCTCACGGGTCGATGGGCAGGAGAGTGGAACCTGCACGAGCAACTAATTCAGCCAGGAAAAACGATTCTGGAGAGCCGTCGGGGATCGACTGGCGAACAGAACAACCCGTGGTTCGCACTGGACCAAAACGGCTCAAACGATCAGGATCATGGTGACGTCTGGTTCGGTGCGTTGGGATGGAGCGGGTCCTGGCAGATCAGTATCGAGCAGGATGAGGCTCAGCAGATCCGTGTGACGGGCGGCCCTAACACCTTTGACTTCGGCTATCGATTGGCTCCGGGGGAACACCTTCAATCGCCCGATTTCTATGGAGGTTACTCGCACGAGGGCATTGGAGGCGCTTCAAGACTTCTGCATCGCTTTGAGCTCTCCAGCATCGTCCCGCACGCGCCGAATCCGAAACTGCGGCCGGTCCTTTATAACTCCTGGGAGGCTACGGAGTTCAGGGTGGACGAGGCCGGGCAAGAGGCTCTTGCAGAGAAGGCTGCCAGTATTGGAGTTGAGCGTTTTGTGGTCGATGACGGCTGGTTTGGCCAGCGTTCAAGCGACCATGCTGGACTTGGCGACTGGTACGTGAATCCGGTCAAGTTTCCCCACGGTCTGAAGCCTTTGATCGACAAGGTCCACTTTCTCGGTATGGATTTTGGCCTATGGGTCGAGCCTGAGATGGTAAACCCGGACAGCGATCTGTATCGCAAACACCCGGACTGGGTATTGAACTTCACCGGCCGACCACGAAGTGAAGGACGCAATCAGCTAATGCTTAACCTCGCTCGGCCGGATGTCCGCGAATATGTATTCCAGTTTTTGGACAAGTTGCTCAATGAAAATGACATTGCCTTTCTTAAGTGGGACTACAACCGCAACTGGTCCGAACCCGGTTGGCCCGCAGTTGCTCCGGAGGACCAGAAAAGGGTCTACGTCGACTACGTCCACAACCTGTATTCCATCCTTGCGCAGTTGCGCGCAAAGCATCCTCGCGTCGAGATTGAGAGCTGCTCAGGTGGCGGCGGCCGGGTTGATCTCGGCGTTATGCGCTACGCCGATCAGGTTTGGCCCTCGGATAATACGGATGCATTTGATCGCCTTCTTATCCAGGATGGCTTCACTTATGCCTATGCTCCTGGCGTGATGATGGCCTGGGTTACGGATTCTCCCAGCTGGGTCAATCAACGCACGCTCTCGCTCGAATACCGTTTCGTGTCATCCATGCAGGGATCGCTGGGCATCGGAGCAAACCTGAACAACTGGAAGCCTGGAGACTTCGCAACCGCGAAAAAGATGGTGGAGCAATACAAACAGATTCGCGAGATCGTTCAACGCGGCTCGCTCTATCGGTTGATCTCACCGCAGAATGGAAGCGAACACTCGGTAACAGAGTCTGTCTCCAACGATCAAGACAGCGCCGTCATATTCGCCTTCCTCCACTCCAGCCAGATGCTCTATCCTTTTCCCAGGATTTACCTTCGGGGATTGAAGCCGGACACGATGTATCGAATTGCGGCGCTTGACGGCAAGCTCTCGGTAAATACCCCTGAGGTCGCGAGCGGATCTTTCTGGATGCAACACGGCGTTGATGTTGAACTGCGTGGCGACTTTCAGGCTGCAGTGTTCACGCTGGAGATGACCACACATTAATGTCTCCTCGAATGATGAGACCTGTTCCTGCATCAAGATGCATTTCCACCGCCAAGCCAGACACTGCATTGCCAAGCTGATCTGCCCCTGATTTCTCACCCATTCATAACTGGAGCCTCTGTTTGGCCGCCTAGTGCGAAATAGGGGGTGATACCAGTGATACCGCTTTTTGTGGAAATTGGTTCCCCAGGGGAGAACTATAGACAACAGGGGAAGCCAAAGACTTCAGGGAAATAGCTTAGTTCCAGAGAGTTACGAGAGAAGTACCGTGAATTCAGAAACATGGCGGACCACGGAGGCTAGTCTTCGAATCCCTCCGCCCCGACCATTCTAACCATTAACCTCCGCGCCGCGATTGACGAAATCGTACATGCGCGTTGTCGTGCGGTCCACCTTCACGTCCGCTTTGTTCACAGACTGCATGGCACCATCGCAAGCAGCGAATCGCGGCAGGAGCCTCGGTCGATACTGGACTAGGAAATCACAGCGAACCCCGTATCCCGCAGCTCGTCGGCTGCAACTGCAGGCAATTGGCCACCTGTACTAACTATGCTGAACCATTCATCCATCTGATCTCCTTGAGTAGCTTCCTATCCTTTGCTCATTGATCCTGCACAACCTCTTCGACAAAGAGAGGGGAAGCCGGGTCATCGTCTGTCTGGAAGTTACTGAGGCCGACCCCGACCAGACGGAAGAGCTGTTTTGGTCCCATCTCTACCCGGTCGCGTAGCGCGAGTGCGATGCTTGTAAGTTCGTCGCAGGATATGCGCCTTGCGCTCGGCGAGAAGCTACACACCATGAAGGCGAACCTGGTCAGGACCGGTCGTTGTGGTGGCTGGGCATCATACCTGCGTTCGCAAAAGCTTCCCGCCGCGCCCAAACCAGCCTTCACCTTCACCACTGCAGCGACACTTGAGACTCGCCCGGCGAGACGTGTGTCCTACGTTCGCGGCACCGCTGTCCACCCCCACCATCCTTATCACCGCGACTCCGGACGCCGGCGATCTCGCTCCGCTCGGCACCATCACCTCGACCGGCATCGGAGAGCCTCTCCATGCCCCGCACCACGTCGTCGACCCCGGCGTTCGATTTGACTTCCACCATGTGCCCGGAGTCAGTTCCGGGCTTCACATATGGAGTACATCATGTCACCGAGTCCTGTGCCTCAAGTCAGTCTGACCACCGTCGCAACGTTTCCCAAAAACTACTTTCTGGAGAACCTCGCCGTACGTGCAGACAATTCCGTTCTCGTCACCGCATTGAACCACAAAGAGCTGTGGTACGTTCCATCTTCTCCCGATGGCGCCGAGGTTACGCCACGGCTGCTCTTCACCTTTCCTCATCTGGCCATGGGGATCGTCGAGGCCGAGCCGGATATTTTCTATATCGCAACGTCCGAGATATACAGCTGGAGTGCATCGCACCTCTACCGTCTCGATTTGAACGGATGGACTCCCGGCAAGCCGGTTACCCCCGAAGCAATCCTGCATTTTCCGCAGCCGGTTCGTGGCCTCAACGGTAGCTGTGTGATCGCGCCGGGCGTCATTCTCATCGCAGACTGTTTTGGAAGCTTGATCTGGCGTGTGGATCTCAACACGCACGATGGCAAGACGAAAGCCAGCGTATGGCTCAGGCATGACAGCATGGGTTACTTCCCAGGCCAGATGAAGCCTGAGCAGCCGGGTGTCAATGGCGTGCAGTATTCACCGAAGCGCGGCTATCTCTATTACACCAATACTGCGAAACAGCTCCTCCTGCGAGTGAAGGTCGAACCTAAGACCTACAATCCAGTCGGGGAGCCGGAAGTTGTCGGCGGGGGGAGGATGTTCGATGACTTCTGGATTGATCAAGACGCCGGCTTTGCCTATCTGACGACGCATCGCCAGAATACGATCGATCGTCTGTCGCTCGAACCCGCACAAAACAGCGAGAAAAGAATTAGCATCGCCGGCGATCCCTTCACTCACAAACTCATCGGCCCCTCAGCCGGTCACTGGGGAAGGCGGCCTGGAGAATATGGGAAAATCGCGTTCTTCACCACCGACGGAGGTACAGCATCACCGCCGGAGAGTGGTCCTCAACCAGCGAAGCTCATGAAGATCGAGCTGCTGGCGTAGGCACCGCTTCATAATGCCGCGGCAACTCTGATTATCGCCACAATCGGCGCTCGGCTCGCTACCGCGCCAACTGCCAATGTATTCATCATTTCTTGAAGAGGGCATCGCGTTCGATCAGAGCGTAAGCGGAAAAGCGATGGTTAACAGCGAGTGGGAAGGACAAATATGCTGCCCCTCCCTAGACCGAGAATCTTCACAAAAGCGTGAACATCCTCTACCGAAGGTTACGAACATCGGTCGAGCAAAATTGAGTAACTAAATTGAGTTAGTAAAAGGAGAAATGATGAATTCAGCAGCCACCAACGAACGGCAATCAAAGAATATACACAGGCTTACGGTTTGTATGCGAAGGCATACGCAAATTATTCGTCATGGAACTCTTACGTCACCTCAGCCATTCGCGCGTGGCCCGCAGAAGATGCCGACATACAGTAGACAAAGATAACTGCCCCGAAGCTGATTCGGGAAGATATCTGCTGCGTGCACGGGGCAGCCCTGATAGGGTCCTATCGTTTATCGGAACTAACCGAGGAGCGTCACTGTCGTTGAGGGTATCAGCACGGCCGATGTCGCTAATCCTTAGCGCGGTCATGTTGATTGCTATCGTTAGGATGCTCTCAGGAAACGTTTTGTGCTCGGTTCCTGACATTTCTCGTTAAGAGGGAAACTGGCGATGAGACGAAGACCAGGAGAAACGTTTTCGGCTCGAAGCGTCCCGCCATGCCACTGAACTCCGCGCCGAGCGATCGAAAGACCAAGACCAAGTCCGAAGCGTTCATTCGTCGCCTTCTCTTCTCGGTAGAATGGATCGAAGATACGTTCTATTTGGTCAGGAGCAACGCCTCCGCCAAAGTCACGAACCGTCACGGTGGCATCCTGCTGATCGCGGCTCATCTGCACCTCGATGCGAGAGCCCCCCGGAGAATGGATAATCGCGTTGCGAAGAACGTTCTCCAGCACCCGTCCGATCAGGTCAGGCTTGGCGTTTCGCAACGTGACAGGTATCGCATCAAGCTCAATGATGATCGAGCGCGAGGCTGCTTCGAGCGTTCCGTCGCGGACCACATCTTTGACTACCTGCTCCAGATCCACCGCCTCGAGAGGATCACTATTTTCCACTGTACTCCATCGTTGATGGAACTCTGTAATCTCTCCCACCAGTGCCGACAACTTTTTGACGTTCGTTTCAATCTGCTTCAGGAGCTCATCATCACGTTCCTGTTTCGCCAGATGCACAGCCAGCGTCAACCGCGCCAAGGGCGCCCGCACCTCATGGGAGATATCCTGCAGCAACGAGCGTTCCGTCCGGAAGCTCTGCTCGACCCTCTCCGCCATCGCATTGAAGGTCGCGGCTACCTGTCCGATCTCATCCTTACGACGCGAGATCACCCGCATGCTCATCTGGCTATCCCCGAAGCTACTCAACGCATCGCGAATGTGGCGCAACGGAAATACGAGATAGAACAACGAGAACAGAAGAAGTCCCGTCGTGACGATAATGCAGAGCGCAAAATACGGCCACGTCGCAGGGCCCGTTTCATTTGCCGTTCCGAGCACGGCGAACCAGAATTGGCCGTCGTGGGAGACCTGTGCCAAATGAAACACGCCGTGAATGTACCCTCGGAACCTGCCCGCCGGGGATGCTGGCAGAAGAGCCACCCGGGACTCGCCACTCGTGAGGTCGACTCCGTTCCGGGAGAGTAGGAAGTGCTTTCCCCCGAAGGCGTTGTCAAGCCTGGCCATGTAGGCTGCGAGAGCCTTTTGTCCGCCTTCCTGAAATGTTCTGCGAGCCTCGTCCAACTCCAACCTGTCCATCGCCTCGAACGTGGGTGAAACATAGCGGTCGTAGCTCCTTTGCGCGATCAGCTGCGCAACGAAGTATCCGGACACCAATGAAATGAGATACGCCAGACTTACTCCGATGAGAATGGACCGCCTGAGCACCGCGCCTACTTCCTTTCTGTTGCAGTGGGCATTAGGTATCCGATGCCACGGACCGTCTGAATGTTGCTGGCATCTTCGCCAAGCTTCGCGCGAAGGCGGCTGATATGAAAATCGAG
>Ga0193709_1000350_pt1 | contig 17137 bp, 23 predicted proteins | sample H3c2metaG_FD_160571 | JGI IMG/M metagenome (GOLD analysis project Ga0193709, IMG submission 160571) | Soil microbial communities from a riparian zone of the East river system, Colorado, United States - H3c2 | ecosystem: Environmental > Terrestrial > Soil > Riparian zone | place: USA: East River... | reverse complement strand
ATGAACACCTGGTTGTTACCGAATTCCTTTCTCAGGACCGTCGCCTTTTGCCTCTTTGGCAATAGGCGGTGCTTGCCTTCCATGATGTACCACCTCCACATAGACCCATATGCATAATATGACCCAGCCAAGTCCCAGCCATGTCCAGAATGTCAGCATCGCATCACCCATCACGATACAATGCCCTTTCCTCAGGTGATAGTGCTCGCCACCCAGCAAATGTATGCCGCGCACGAATCTCCTTGCTTAGCGCGCGAAACTCTGCCAATGCATCAATGTCCTCTGCAGGCCATCCATGCACAATTTGAATGTCATTACGTGACAGCTCCTTGGTCACGGTGCGTGGGTCCGCATTCCACCCATACAAAAGCTCCTCCACCTCTTGGGCAGAATAGAGCTTGCCCGAATAGTTGATACTCATACGGCAATCTTACGCCGCTGAAAGCGGCCAGTCTACCCCTAGCCGGCAGCTATCATGCCGGCTATCAGGAGCCTTCACGCTTACCGCCGAAACTTGGCGTTGATTGCCGGCCGGTATTCATATTCTGCGGCGTCCCAAAGTGGCCAGCAAAGAATCGACCCAATGCCTCAGGCGTATGGTCGTCCTTCTTCATCGGCTTCTCTCGCGCGGCGTCGCCCAGCACAGTCTCGCGCTTCTCTGGGTAGCGGTACTCACTAAACTCATACACAGTCTTGACACACCTGCGATTAATCCGCAGCTGTGGCAGTTTCTCTGGGTGGTCATCAGGCAGATGTTTTGGTTGGCGAATGATGGCGCGTCTAAGGGCATCAATGCGATGGACTATCTCACCGCCAGTACCGCCACGCCCGCGCTTGCCAAGTTTCTCGCTCAGAATGCGAGTGGAACCAGGGTCAGCTGGATCAGGATAAAAGCATTCCAATTCCTGTGGACAAAGTCCACGCGACTTGATTTCATCAGCAAAGTCAACCGCAGTCAATCCGCGCTCGTACAATTCATCGAGCACATGCACTTCACCCCATGGCCCAACCTGGATGAGCAACCAGACCGATGGGTTTGTGAAGCCATAGTCGACCGCACCAAATGTCTTCCACTTGGGATTGAATTGCAAGTCAAAGACATGTGTTTCTTCATCAAAATCTTTAAAGACTTTACCGACAAAGTCGGTGAAGTCTGCAGCTATCTCCTGATTGAATGCTTCCTCAGTCAAGTCCTGCATAAGCATTCGGATTTCAGGATCAACTAATAGGTGGTTGTCTGTGCACAACTGGTCTACTGTCCGCACGTCACCAATATAGTTATGCCCAATGAGGTATTGGAGTTTCTTTACATCCCTGTCAGTAGTGGGCTCTTTGTACACATATGGATTGTGCCAGCTTGGGCACCTCCATGAGGCCCAGTCGGTGAGTGCGGGGTCCAGACCGCGCTGCCAATTCTCATAATACCAATTCTTGCCTTCGGGGGTTGAGGAGTGAATAGACCACCCGCCATAGTCGGCAAGGGTTGGGCGAATGTACTTAGTCCACACCTTTGGTTTCATCTTGGCTGCCTCAGCCATGATCACACCATTAAGCCCCTCGCCAACTAATTGCTCAGGGTGCATTGCGCTCTTGGCATGGACTTGGTACATACCATCCCATAGCGACATATGCATAAACCCTGACTCAGGATTATTGTAGCTTCCTGGCTTGTCCATATCGATGCCGAGGAATTTAATTGAGTTCCATAGCACGCGGAATTCTTTCTCAGCGTCACTGAAGTTGGGGCCGACAATCCAATACTCCATGCGCTTATTCGCAGCACGCAATTCAGCCGCGCGGTCGTGCGCAATCAATGCATGTGGCACAAGATCATGTCCACCAATGGCACTCTTGCCCAATCGGCGGCCGGCACAAACCACCTTGTGCCGCGCGGGTGAGGCAAGCACTGCCCTTTGTGCTCTGTGTGGCCTCCAACCTAATCGGCTGTACACCACCCACGGATCAAGCTTCATCTTGTCTCTCCCACCAGCGCATTAATTGCGTACCGAGGAATTTAGTGTATGCCGGCGGGATGGCCTCAGACAATTCCTTTCCGAATACCATCCAATCAATGTCCATGGCCTCTTTCCACATTGCAATACCAGGTGGACCACCAGGCCAGCCATATACTGGGCACACATGGGATGTACCATAAACAGCAATGCCATCATGCCCTCTTGTGACAGGATAGCCAGGGCTGATGGCCTTCTGCCGGCTATGGTCGCACTTAGGTGCATACAATGCTACATTGGACTCAAACAGGCGGTGCCTTTGCACACCAATGTCGAACATCGACCCGCAAAGCATTACGGGTCTGTTGAGTGGTGCACCCACTACATTCTCAATAACCCAGGCCCGTGGTATTCGATACAGCAATTTCTGCATAGTGGGCACCAAGTCAGCATGGCCAGAATTTGCAAGAGTCTTTAGGCTGCTGTATGCCTGACAAGGTGGCGATGCAGAGATGACATCAAAGTGTTTCCAATTGCCGCGCAAGAATCGCCTGGCATCATCCTGGATAAACTCAAATGGATAGTTGGGCTGTGGCTCAATGTCAACACCAACCACATCAAACCCAGCTTCATAATAGCCCATTGATGCACCGCCAGCTTTGCAGAATAGGTCAAGAAGTATCGGCCTCATCATCATCCAATGCAGCTATTTTGAGAAGCCTGTACTTGGCGCGCTCCAGCATTCCAATTGCTGTGGTGGTTCGCATCCTGCCATTACGGTAGTTCATGATGTAGTGCTCAGTGTCTTCATCATGAATGCTAACTGCCTCAATGACAATGGCCCAATCAATGATCATCACGTCAGCCGGCAGGAGGCCATACAACTGGCAATTCTCCTTGATGAGATCATCAAGAGCATTGTCGGACGCCAACTGTTCGGCCGTGCGTTCGTCACTCATGGTGCTTATGGTAATTGTCGGCTTGTTGCTTCTCGAATGTTAGTGCCAATTCACAGTTACCGGTGAGGATCCAATCAGCGACAATTAGAATATCAACCGCAGTGAAATCAAGAATGCCGGACAACCGATTAACAGCAATGGCCAATGCTTTGTCGCGCTCATCCATTAAGTGCACCTCTGAATGAAGTGCGGACGTCCGTGTCCGTGCCCAGCTCACGGATGAGGTATGGATCATTGCCCGGCCCGTGACTGGGTGCATAGGGTCGACTGCCGTCAACCTTGAAGAACTCTGCGCACTCGTGTGACTCGACCAAACGGAATTGTTCGAATAGCCAGCGCTGCCAAGAGCGTTGGTCATAGGCTGCCGGCGGAACAGGGAAGTAGTGCGCCACCCTAACTGGTTGGTCAGGATGGTAGCTGTTAATGGTGTCTGTTGTAATGGTCAATGTAAGACCATTGCATTCTTGTCCACGATCAACATACCCTAAGCGCACTGCCCATCCTGGCCGATATGTGCATCTATCAACAAGGCTTTCCAATGCATCAGGGAACGGCGCACAGTTGGTGTTCATTGCCATTGCTCTCGCCTCCACCAATCTATACATTGCCATACAATGCATAAGCTGGCGCCGGCAGCCATTGAACATATGACAATGGCCACTGCCACAAGTGTCTTCACCAGTTATCACGCACCCACTGAATTGCATTCCATACAGATAGGGCGAGCCCGATTAAAGCAACGACGAGAAGAATGCCAGCCAGCATGTCGAATGCCATTTGCCTCATTGGTGCACGCTGGCCAATCTGCCAGAGCCAAGACAGCCCTGCTGCGTGTATGGATTGTCATGAATGGCAATGCGGAATTGGTCTATCCTGGAATGGCCATTCTTGGTCACCCATATTGCATCGGGCTCGTCCACATAGCCACACACGGGGCAACGCGCAGTCGGCACACCATCCGCTATCCCGCACACCGTGCACCCCAAGCGCGTATGTCGGCATCCAAATTGCGTGTGTCCACTTGCTTCCATAAGTCGCACGCTGCCTTTTGTGCATGCTCCTTGTAGCCGGCAAGATACCGCGCGCGGTCGGGGGTCGGGCTGTTCGCCATCTCCTCATCCGCATTGCTGATGTACGAAATAATGCGCCTGACACCATCTTTGCGAATTCCTTCGGCAATGACATCACCATACTGGCCATCATTGGCATACTGGTGTGTGTCGCTGGCATCACCCGTATCAGCATTGGCCTCACCCACCACAGCCATTCCAACAAGGGATGCAGCTGACACAAGAGCCATTGCTATTGTGTATCTCATACGCATAATGGTACCCCACCTAGACATGCAAATACCTCCACTCTGGGGGGATAGAGTGGAGGCATCTGCACTGCGCTCCTTAGACGGGGGAATGTATCAGACCGATCCCCCACGTACACGCATTGCACTGGCGACCTTGGTCCCAGCGGTCCCCAACGAATTGCGCGCCTGTCGAAAGTGCACCATTGTCCGGCCCGATGCGGTGCTCAGACGCGCATGGAGCGCGAGCAGAGCCTGTGCACGGGCATCGTCACGCACTCCCGGCTCACGCACAATCGGCCTGGTAGCAGGCATCAGGATCTCCCTGGTTCGGATTCGACTCCGCTAACGCTACCCCTATTCGGCCGGCACGTCTACAGGTCCCTATATGCCCTGGTCAGAGGGGTAGAAATCCCTTTCAATACCGGTCATCGTCACCATTCACTGTGCCCAAATCAACAATCGGGGCACCCCTATGGACATCATCAAGCAATTCCTCATAGGGCTTCATTTCGCCAGTGATATGCACGTCCGTGGGAACCTTCCCGCGCACTCGCTCATAGATCCATTGTGCAGCCTTTAATCTTTCGCCTGGAGTTGCATTCTTATCGGCCGCCACCTCACTCATAACGGTAACTGCATCCAACAGGCTAGAACGCAGCATATCGTCAGCTCTTGCAAATAGCTCACGTATCATCCGATCATGAATCGCCTTTGGCACCACTCGTGGCAATCGCCCTTTGAATGATCCATCCCTGGAACGCATGTATCCGCGCACCAATTCATCATCATCCAATTCTTCCACATCTATCTGGCCATTGAGCAATGCTTGCACTCTTGGTGACACTGGAACCTTGTTGCGCAACAACATCGTTCCATCTTCAAGATGCTTTGCTTGGTTCCTGGTTCCACCACCACAGTCATAGCAAGCATCATGATTGCGCCGCGCGAAGCCACGGCATCCAGTGCCGGCTGGATCACTACACCGCTTACGTGCACCATGCCTCGCACGCGGGACCCGCGCAGGCTCGGGCAATGGTATGTCTTCTTTTGCAATGCGCCTGCCTCTACCCACCATTACGAGTGCACCTGAATCCAAGCGATGACAATCCCCAATACAATGGCGCCGGCAATAATGGTGGCCGGCCACAAAGACTCATTGGCATCCTTTCGCCATTTGTTCCAACCCTGCCATTCCTCGCGCTCCTGCACTTCACCCAACACGGTCACCTTCCAATTCTTTGTAGGGGATTGCACTTTTCGGTTTGCCATTGTGGCAGGTGCATCTGCAATGGGTGTGGCAGAATTTGCATGATAGCCGGCAGCGGGTGTGTTGCTCGTGGATGCATGCTGTCGATGTGTAGCAATGCTCCAGCGTCGCATTGTCACTCACGCTCCCACTCCGTGTATTCCAGTTGCGCTTCAGGGTCATCACTCTTTTGGTTCACTCTCCATAGTGCGTGCAGTTCATCTTCATTGCTTTGTTCATATCCCAATCCTTCAGGTGGTCGCATACCACGTCCATGCGAAAATTCACTTGGTCCTTTTGGCTCCCGCGCAGGCGTCGTCATTCCAATCCTCCTCATGGATACCACTTGAAACCTAAACCTTACTTAAGGTTTGGGTCCATTCCCATCCCCAACAATTGTACGCGCACCACTGTCAATTATGTTTATCATGATTCTTAATGCTCTTGGCCAATTCCTCACTGGCATCATATGAATCAATGGACTCCTTCACAAACTTGGAGTTTGGATATGCAGCAATTGCATCTGCAAATTCAGCGAATCTTTCAAGTGGCCTCCACCTGAATACCACCTGCGTGCCAAGTCTAACCATCTCCCATATGAATGGCTCGTCACAAGAATTACACACCCACCACATCCTGACAGCTATGCCCATATTACTTTCTACTTTGTCAACCCGCACATCCTCACCCTTGCAATGCACACACCCAACATATCCTGCACGATCATCAAGCATTGTATTTCTGGTGATCGGACCATCCATCACATGAAGCCCTTTCTATAGTAAATAAGAAAAATCTTCGGTACGGTCTGCGCCGGCAAAACCTCCGTAGGGCTGCGTAACAGATCTTCACGTACCTTTCATGTCTACAACACCCATGTTACGGACAATCAACAATCTAACATCCCTATAGTAACTTACAGGGTAAAGAGCGTACCGAACGTACCGTAAATGCCCTTTGACCAGGGATAATAGTCGGTACGGTTCACCCATTTGAGACGTACCGGGACCGTACCGGACCGTACCGGCGTCGGTACGGTCTGAAGGGGTAGACCGTACCGACTATTTCCCATGGTCGGCATTGCATAAAATCAAGCCCCTAATCGGCACTTTTCGCCCACCTAAAGCCAGTTCTACCGCGTACACGGGACTCTTTTTTGAGCGATCCGGGATCAACAACCCTACCAGGGATACCACCCAATTCAGTAAATTTCGATCGCAATACGCTGGGCCGCAGTCTATCTGCAGGACGAATGCTATTGATATTGCAATACATATCATAGCGGGATTCCAGATCAGCACTTGGTATTCCGTGCCGTGGATTGAGGGTGACCTCAACATTATCATAAAACCAATCATAGAAATGCGACGTTCCTGCCATGAACCCTTCTGCGGCCTTGACCATACTATCAGGAAGATCGCCAAAACCTTCCTCGCAATACAGCTTCCATCCCTCAACCATCCATGCAAACACAGCCGTTAAATAGTCTTCATCATTGAACAGTGCAGCAAGATCAGCCTTTGACCGCGCGCGGGGATCATCCTTTTCCATAACAGTGGTAAATGTGAATATCAGCAAGCGGCTGGCCAGTGCTTTATCAGCACTCTTAATTACAGGTATATCATTGGTTGAATAGCACGGGGTGAATGATTGTTGCCCGCCTACATATTCTCCACTATACAATCCTCTTGCAGTGCTAGAGTCAGAACCGCCTGTCGCTCTCTTGATTGCTTCGGCATGAAGAACGGTTCCCTCACCAAATTCACTGGCTACACCTAACCGTACGCGCCAAAGCTCTAAAAGATCTGGACGGGCGCCAGAATCATCGCGTGACCGTAGAACGCTCGTTTGCATTGGCTTTGAATAGTGACCCAAACACGCTCGGCAAGATTCTTGCAATGTTGATTTACCCGTATCGCCAGATCCTTTTAAGATGGCCAGTAATTTCTCGGAATTGAGGCCAAATAGGCAATAACCAAAAAACTTCTGAAGTTCATGGAGCTCTTCCATATTGGTTACAAATATCTTGAGGTACAAATCCCACTCGTGATGCCTGGCACCTTCAACATATGGCACAGCCGTACTCATCGTGATCATATCCGTGCGTCGGGCCGGACGTAGCGCCACGGACCCGTCCGGACGTAGCTCTAATACCCCTTCAGGCGTCCCCAGTAGCCCGGGGGAAGAATCAAAAGTCTCAGGACTTACTATGAGTCTGGAAATCTGTTCGGCCATGGCCATTACATTCTTGGCTCCAGCTGTATTGCGTGCACGAGTTGCTAGGCCGGCATATAGCTTTGCTTTTCTTTCGGCTGACCCAGACTTCTCCATATCCTCAGTCTCACTTGCCATACGATATAGAATGGATGCATATTCATCTATGCGGCGACCAACTGAAACCGATGGTGTCAAGAATGGTTTGACCCGGACATTCCACTTGCTTCCATCCCATATGTACCACCTGCTGTTCTTGCCGTCTTGTACATAAAACAAGTCACCATTGTATTGGTCAGCTATATGCTCGCTAAGCCCATCGTCATGTGGCCCGTACTCGTCTGGATCTTTGTGGATAGCCAGGTATCCGGGGGCATCCTCGTCGTCACCCAAATCAGGTATGGCCATACATGCACAATCGGCCATCTGTTTGAAATCTTCAGAGCCTTCATCTTGCTGCCAAAGGATTTTGCGAACCGTACCGTCACGTGCGCGGCCCCATTCATTTTCCGGATCACCTGCACCACGGATCTTGCCTTTGCGATTCGGCCGCTTTACCTCATCAACATATACTTCTCTCAATTCTGATATGGCACAGGATAAACCAGAATGTCCCTCTAATGACAGCTTGGGCAATTGCCAGGTGGCACTACGCATGATTTCATATGCAGCTACATTGTCGCCGCTTCCTGACAACTTGTTCTTTGCCGCATCGACAGCCTTGCGCATTGCAGAGCACATATCGCCGGCACGAGCGGCGATCCAGCTGTCGACATGTTTCTTTGCAGCACTAACCGATTGAAACTCTTTCATTGGCAAGTCGTCAATATACTTGCGTGATGCAAAGTAGTCGATCAAAGCCTGCGGCATGTCTGGCAATTCATCAATCGGAATGACACGTGCCTCACCACGTCCATTTGGACGGTTGCCGGGTGAATATGCGAGATAGTGTGTTCCCAAGTCCTTGTGGATTGATCCTGGTGCTATGACATACCTATGGTGATTCTGGATCATCTCGATAGCTGGGCCAAGATTACCGGGAAACTTCATGCCCTTTGGAATTTTGAAATAGTAGTGACCGGATACACCGTCAGCCCGCGCGGAGGAACACCAAGTTATACATAGGTCACCACCCAACAACTCGATGACCTTGTCGATGTTATCCTGACCCTTGCCCTTGTGCGCATCTATGTCAATCGCGGCAACATCTTTCGGCATTCTGTTGGCAAGCTCGCACAGAGCGGTGCTTGGATCGTTGAGCCAGCGCCTTACCTGTGCATCCCACTCCTTATCGGGAATTTGGATGTATCCGGTGCAATCATCAGGCGGTGGGTCCTTTTCGCGCTCTGGTATCGGCATCGGATACCATCCAATTTTCCTGCTTTCCAATGCCCAAAGCTGAAACGCACCCTTTCCACGCACACGTGTAAGATTGGATACCGGCTTGCGTCTTGATCTTGCCGGCGGAGTCATGATACTTGCCTATCACCAGCATTTCCGGGCTTTCGCTTCTGCCGGCCTTTAGATATACTCATGATGTTCCTGCCTTCCGTGTCATTCGGTGCCAGGGTCCGGGACACCGGGGCCATCCCTCGCCATAAGGGGTGGCCCCTATTTTTTACTCCGAACGGTCTATCCTACTCGGAATTACCCTCTATTTTAAATACCCCTTTTCGTCATATAGATATGGAAATAGCGCGCCTCTGAGCGCACTTTTCTCTTTCATACGCCGCAATAGAACGATTCCATGCCGATCTGCGTCGCGTGCGTGTTCCATTCCACCCGACCGTTCATACAAATGCCATTCACGCAATCTGGCATCCGACGCCACTCTTTTTGCAAAATCTGGCATCTGATAGACGATGTGCGTCTCCAGTGCCGACAGTGCATAACCAAGTATTGCATTGATACGCACAGGCGTCAATAGTTCTCTTGCCATGGATGGCTTGCGAAGGATGAAATCTTCCAATACCCAAACAGCACCACCCCAGGACTCTGCAAGCTCCAGTAGCTCATCTACTGTCGCGTCTTCACGGTCTTTGCTAAACTTGCCGTCCTTTCCATTTGACACTATTTGGCCATGCGCCCAATGCTCAATGTTGGCCAGTATTGGCACGTCAGGGTCAACTAATGCTTCAGGGTGTACTTGCATGATGGACCAGCCCGTTGTCCCGCCGGCATCCACACTGATGACAACAGGGCTGTTCACCAATTCTTCATATTTAAAGATAATCCTCTTTCGGCTCAGCACTTTTGATGACCCTTACTCCCCCACTCACCGATCCACCACGACCCTCCAATATGGCAATTCTCGAAACGACTTCCACGCCAAATCGCACGAGCAATTGCCATAGATCTGCCTCACGTCCACTACAGGGTGCAACCGCCCGCACCACTCCATCAGGGTCAAGGTACTCGACTGACCCTAATCCTCCCCCGGTACCCCGTACTCGGTACCCTAGAGACCCCTCAAGCGCGCCCTGTACGGCCGCCTGCCGCTCTACCGCGCGGAGCGGCCCCGATTCCTCCTCAGCGTACGAAACAGCCCGTATGACGGCTTCTAGGACCAGAATCGGCCGTACATCGGCACCAGCCGTCCACTCCAGGCCCCGTTCAACTCCCCTATCCATTCCACACCCCACATTCGCACCCTTCAGGATCCATTTCAATCCACTCCACCACTGCGACGCCCACTTCCACCCCGGCCAATCTGGGGTTGTTAGTTTCCACCACCTTCATCCACATTACAGGATCCCACAGACCCTCATGACCCAGCCCGTAGAACACCGCAACGAAATGCTTCTTGCAGTTAAGGCACATGATAGGCACTGCCGAGAGGAAATGCATTGCGCATACATCAATGCCAGGGTAATTGCCACCATGTTTTATTATCGGCCCAACATGCTGTGCAGCGCCAAACTCTTCCATTCCAAATTCACCTTCCCTGGCAAAGGCAATTGTACGCGCACCCACGTCCGTTGACTAGCCCCGTACCCGCGCGGCACCTGGGTCTGCTAACCATTCAACTGGCTGTATGGGCAGCAATGGATGCCGGGCACTGTCCACCCATCCCTCAGAATGCCACCCGTTGGACGGTATACCAGCGTGCTCAAATGCATTGACCCGTTCCCGGATGGAGCAATGCCGATCAAACGATGCATCGAACTGGCACTTGCCTGTTTGGTAGCAGACGGGCTTGAATAGTTCAACCAGTTTGTCCGCCATCCAAACGTGAGTGGTTCCATTAACACTGCCCCATGCGGTAGGCGGAAACCAATCCACATCGCTCTCGCGCTGCTCCCTGATCACATTCTTGCCACGAATGGCATCGATCATTCTGGCCCATACCAATCGCCACTCATATTGTGCTTGAGTGCAAAGTCTCAGGCCGGCATGAAGCTTAATCGCGCGCAGATTGGTGACGTAGTGTACACGGGTTGTTGTGGCATGCGGCGCCAAACCTCTGGCATCCTCAGCCGGCATACCCCTATCAATGAGCTGCCGATATGCGTAATCTGTGGTGCCCAATGCGCGATCCCAGATATTGCGCATCTGTTGTGTTGGTGACGCATTGATATCTGGATCGGTCCCCACAGCCTCGCACGCCCGGATGTGCGCATCCAAACTTATGGTTCCCTCCAGGCTTGGAGGCAATGCCGCTTCCTTTGCCATGTCCTCTTTAACAGCGAACCGCATTGACTCTTGGAAATATACCGCGCCGAGCCGTTGGCGAATGAGCTGATGCGTAAACGCGCGGGTCACGTTCTCGAATAGGAAGTGGAACTGGACCACCTCAAATGCGGCATCCAATGCGGTCCTCTGCATGTCGGCAAAGTACGACAAGCGCTCTTCATCGGTTATTTCCGATAGCGAACGGCACACCTCGCCCCGGTAGATTTTGGCGCACGCCGCTATCTCGCCCAATGGGTCAGCAGTCATCGACAACAATGTGACCTGTGGCCCACCCGTTGGCATAGGCTCGGCAACGTACATTGCCTCATCTGCCCACTTAGACACGGCACTATTGGGCCGTACCCATTCATCCCGTTCCTTATCCCATCTGTAGTCCGGTGCCGGCTGCCGTGCCATTTCAGCAGCGCCCATCACTATCGCATGTCCTTCAGTGGTCTCCGCCACATACGCCATGATCGGTGGCCGATCAGGGATGCCCAAATCGTCGTCATCAAATTCAGTGTCGCTAATCGGATTGCACATGTTTGCATCACCATACTCACTCATCATCTTCCGCCATTCCATCGTCGGGTGCCATCGATATTACAAACATCCTATCGGCTTGAACCGATAGGCCAAATCCGTGCCGTTTCTTGCCGCTGATCAAGACTATGTCTTGTCCCGGGACAATAGCTTCAAGCTGGTCCTTGAACCGAGGATAACGCCAGCGATTGAACCGTATGTACACCTCATCGTCACCGTCGTCATAGCATTGCAACACGCAACTCTTCAGCAGGTGCGGATCTTTCATCTCATTCAGAATCTCCTCCACATCCGTGCCACTCCGCGCGCGTTCATCCTCCAGATAGTCCTTATACTGCCGATGCTTTACGATTCCTAGCCAGGTGACATAATGGTCTCCAGTCCTTGGCAATCCGTCGCTGTTATGGGTGGGGCGCGCCAGACCTCTGAACGGACCACGGCCCCGTCGCAATTCTGCGCGCAACTCATCGAGCACTCGCCCCGTAAGCTCCAAGTCGAACGGGTCGTCACTCAATGCGAATTGCTGAATGGTGTCAACGGTCTTGGGTCCGATGCCAGGGACCTTTAGCAGGTCGCTCCAAGTCTGGAATTCGGTTGGCCGCTCCTCCACGATCTGCTCAATAACGTCTGCTGTCTTTTCGCCAATCCCAGGTATTTGTCTGAACCCCGCGCGGAGCACACCAGTTTCACCTTCAACTACACTCCAGGTTGCCTTACCATTGATATGGGGCGGTGCTATTTCAATGCCGTGCCGTTGCGCATCCCGCAACATTCTTGGCCGACGCCACTCGACTGAATTCTTATCATCCTTGACCTTGCGCATCGCGCCGGCAAAGAACTCAACGGGATAATGCACCTTGAGCCACATCTGCCAATAGGCAAGCATGCTGTAGCTGATTGAGTGCGCCACATTGAATGAGTATGAAGCACTCGTCACCATGAAGTTCCAAATCCTCATGGCCAGATCTTCCTCCACCCCATGCAACTTTAGCGCGCCGGCAAGAAACTCCCCACGCATATTCTGCATATACAACTCGCCAAGCTTCAATGAGATGATTCGCCTGATCTCATGTACGCGCGTTACGGGGAATCCGCCCATTTCCCGGATGATGCCCAGGACTTGTTCCTGGTAGAGGATTTGTCCATAGGTGTGCGCTGTCTTTGCATCCACAAGCGGATGTAGTGCCTCCTGTTCTCTGATTCCATTCTTGACTTCAATGTAGGCTTCTGCCATACCGCTGAACAACGGGCCAGGCCGACTAAGGGCATTGATATCTGCAAGATGCATAAAATGTTCTGGTTGAACCTGATTGTTGACCATTCTAGTGGCCCGGCCCTCAAACTGGAATATTCCGACGACATCACCAGCTCTAAATGCGGCAATGGTTTCTGGCTCATCCAACGGAACACGATACAAGTCCTCAATCTTCATGTCGATCATATCCAATGTATGACCAATAGCCCCCAGTGTGGTAAGCGACAGGAAGTCACCTTTGAGCATTCCCAGATATGCGCAATCCCTTTTGTCATACGGCAGAACGGTTTTTTCTACACCACCAACAACCCTGGTGATGAGCGCGCAGGTATCTGCAATAGGTGCATTGCTAACGACGATGCCGGCAGCATGCACATTCATTGAACGGTAATTGCCTTCTAGCTTTAGCGCGTATGCCAATTCCGGGTGACGCTCATAAGCTGCCCGCGCGGCAGGGAACATCTCAATGGTGTCCTCCATTGTGGAGTCGAACCGAGAGTCACCACCGGACCGATCGATAAGAAGTCCCTTGATGGTTTCACAATCCGCATACGGCAAACCATACACGCGCGCTACATCATTGATGCTACTCTTTCCTTGGTATCGCACAAAGTTACCGATATTGCCGACATGATCAGCACCGTACTTGCCGGCTAGATATTGCCGTACCTCATCACGCCTATCATCACTGAAGTCCAGGTCCACATCGGGCATGTCTACTCGGGTTGGGTCGATAAACCTTTCGAACATCATGTTCGGGAATACCATCGGATCAATCTCGGTTATCCGCAATAGCCATGCAACTAAGCTGGCAGCTGCACTACCCCGCGCGGGGCCAACTGGAATGTTATGGTCTTTTGCCCAGCGTACACAATCACTCAGCATGAGGAAATAGGACTCAAAGTCCTTGGCTACGATCATTTCCGATTCGTACTTCAGACGTTCGACATATTCCTTTTCATGATCCCACATTCGCGGGTTGTCCTTCGCACGGTACATCCACCCATAGCGAAGCCACTGCCAATACAGTTCATTAACCGATGGCAGCGTGCGCTTTACCATGGTTCAAGATCAGACTCTGACACTGGATACCGGATGCGCTCATTCTTCGGCAATACCACCGTACACCGGTCGGCAATATCACGGCTCGCGCAAATTGAATCCCATGCCTCCGCGCGGGTGAGTCCAGTGGCCATTAGCTGCCGGCCTATCTCCTTGTCCGAAAGCGGATATGTCAGCAATATGTCATATTCCCAATCTGCCTCACTCTGAACAATGGTCTTGCCACGGTGCGCGGAATGTAGAATCTTTTGCATTTCATTCTCATCAGGGTACGGATAGTGAACATCAGCCGTAGCCACCAACGGTACCTTGCACTTGCGACCTAATTCTGCGAATGCTGGGTTGAGAACGCATGCTCTTGGCAGTCCAGGAAAGCGCTGGACTTCCAGGTAATACCGGTCACCAAACCATTCCTTGTACTGCCAGATGACCCGTTCGGCAGCTCGCATATCATCTGCGCTCGCTCGCTCGCGCTTATCCCCCAATGATTTGCCTCCAAGCAATGTGCAGCTTAGCAGGCTATCCGCGCAGCCGCTAGTCAAAAGCAATCCCTCGGCATACTCTGCCCACCATTCAGGATGCACCGTAGGCCACTGGTAAAATCCTTCTGCGTATGAAAGGCCCACCAATCGGTTTAGATTGCGATACCCAACCTGGTCTACCGCCACCACCGTCTGATGAAACTTCCGCTTCTCTTTCGGCTGCGCGGTATAAGCCTCCATTCCAAACAACGGCTTGATGCCATGCTTGGTGCATGCTTTCTCCCATTGGACATGCGAGCTGATATTGCCGTGCTCAGTGACTGCCGCCGAGTACATGCCTAGCCAAGCGAGCCGTTCGGCGTGCTTCTCTGGAGTCCCGTAACCGTCGCCAAATGAGAATGTGGTGTGCGTATGAATACTACAGAATTCCATATCCTCCACTATTCCACCACCTTCTCTATCAGTTTAAGGTTGAATCCGAACCGCGCGCGGGTGTCAAAGATGGCTTCCCTGAAGTGTTTCTTGCCCGCAATACGCTCATTGTCGTGATTTCTGGTTGTAAATCGATGGTACGGAGTCATCTTGGTGATGGCATGTACCACTTCCACCGACTTATCCACATCTTCAACATATGAACTGATGTGCGATATGAATGTACCCATGCCCCCGTAACGTAGTCCATCCGGATGCCCATCATACGAAATGAATTCCAATTCCTTGCCGGGCAAGAATTGGTAATTGAATGCCATATTGCCACGAATCGTGCAAGGCTCATCAAGATATGTGCCTTCCAAATCCGCCGAATCATATGACCATTCGGTGAACCCCAGGCCAATCATACCAGACACAGAACTTTCGCGGTCTGGAACATACATTGCAATCTGGTGAAACTCAACTCCAATTGCCCGTGCCATTGCATTGTGCGCTAGATTGGTGACCGGGACGTTGAACCCTTTCTCCTCTCGCTCTTGATCAGGAGTCACGAAAGTGCCATACTCATCCGCATCAATTCGAAATAAAATGCTTCTCATGACTTGCCTCCTGTGATATTGACCAGTGAACCAGTCATGAATTCCGGACCCAATAGCACACTCATCACCACTTGCGATACCTCTGCCTTGGTGACTCGCCTGCCCATTGGAACCTTTTCCAACTCATACTTCAGGGCTTCCTCGGTATTCCATCCGCGCTGCTTCTCGATGATCTTATTCACGAAATTGGTCATCGGAGTATCATCGATCACCGATGGATTTACACCATTGACTCGCCAGTTGGGGGCTAGTTCCCGCGCAGCGCAGCGGACCGCTTGCGCTAGCGCTGCCTTTGATGACGCGTACGCGATAGAGCCACGCATAGGCGTGTGCGAGGCTTCCGAAACGATGGCGACTATGCTCAGGTTGTTTTCCTTTCCGTGCCATCTCGCCAATGCGTCCAAGAGATTTATGAACCCGATGGCATTGACGTCGAAAGTATTGCGCACATCATCCCTGTGAAGATCACCGATATTGGCCGGGAAATTTACGCCGGCACAATAGACGACATGGGTCAGCGGCTCGTCAATACCGTCCCTCAGATAATCGTCGATACGCCACACAAACTTCACATCCAAATCATCAATGGTTGGGGCCACAACCTCATATCCGGCCATCTTCAAGTCCGCCACAATCTGCGCGCCCGTTCCGGTCTTGCCGCCTACTACCAGAATCATTTCCCGTCCTCCATTTTTTGCATTCGGTAAAGCGTGATCCAGGCGTGCCCGATAAGGTCGTGTAGTATCTCTGCCGGCTGCTCGCCTGTCAATTCCTTGCCATCCCACATTGCGCGACGCAGCTTTTTGAACTTGCGACTCATGTCTGCATATTGGCCGGCCAAGCCGAGGTTGAACTCATCCTCATTCCCGTAGTCCCTGGCCTTTCTTGCGAATTCCTCCAGCCATTCCAGCTGTTGCTCAGCGATCCATTTGAGATTGTCAGGGTCACCATCGTCAATCTGAAAGTGTGTTGTCATTTCATATGCCATCTCAGCCCACCTTGATAAGCTGGGTTACCACCGCGATATTGAGCTCTGTAAGTCCCATGATGGCATTAAATCCCAGTTGAAATGGGAATCCCTCTTTGCCCTTCTCATAATATTCGGTGTTGAGAAGTGTCTTCCAAGTCTCCAGGTTGAATGCTGACTTATGGTCCAGATCCTGGATGAACAGCCCGCTATGCCCATGCGGAACGGATATGTTGAACGGCGCGCCTGGTTTCAATACCCTGCCGACTTCTCGGATCAGGTGGCGCGGGTCCGCAAGGTGTTCCAGGAGCTTGGATGCAATAGCACCGCCACAGCTATTAGACCTAATCTCCTTGAGGCATTCCGGCTCATCGAATTCATATTCCGGCCACTCTAATTCCAGAGTACAGGAAATGTTCTTCTTGCCAGGCCCCAAATGCAATATCTGCCCGTC
>Ga0193709_1000349_pt1 | contig 17159 bp, 17 predicted proteins | sample H3c2metaG_FD_160571 | JGI IMG/M metagenome (GOLD analysis project Ga0193709, IMG submission 160571) | Soil microbial communities from a riparian zone of the East river system, Colorado, United States - H3c2 | ecosystem: Environmental > Terrestrial > Soil > Riparian zone | place: USA: East River... | reverse complement strand
CGCCAGCCAAAGCCCCTGAGGAAAGAACACCAAGAGAAATGCCACTCATCTCATCCTTTTTCTTTCTCGCCCTGCTCATTAATTAAGAGTACTACCGGTGTCTCAGGGATGTTGGCACGGAGGGCCTGCTGCGAAATAGATGGTGAAGTGTAAAGATTTCCAGAGCCGCCGGCCTAGTCGTATGCGCAAATAGGAAGTAACGACTACGATCGTAACCATGTACAACGCGACGGCGCCGACGGTGTTTTCAAGGGGCTGGTTCGGCGAATGTACAGGATAAACGACGTCAACCATGCGAAATCGGGTTGGTTTGTTAAGTAAAAGAATAAGCGGATGGAGAATTGAGACCGATAAGGCCACATATCCGGACCAGGTGTGCAGTTGAAAATAATTGAATCTGCGATGCGGCCAGCTGCGAACAGGGCTGTAACGAATGGCCATGAGCATTCCAAGCACCATGTTGAAGGTACCCACGCCGACCGCAATTAGGCCCACATATGCAGAAAGGTCCAGAACGCTGATGCCTATTAGCGCGGGATGTTCACTCATAATCGTATTCAGACCTACTCCACCAAGCAGCATATGTGACTTACGCATCCTCCAACTGAGTTTCGGTCATCCCAAAATAGTGCCCTAGCTACGGTCTAGGTGCTGTGAATCCGGAGCTCCTCGGAGGGCAATTGGCACGAATCGGTCTGCGCGCGAAACCCTTCTCGTCGCAAGGCCTCCAGGAGCTCAAGCATCTAATGCGAATAAGAGTGCTGGCAGAATCGCAATGGGAATCGTCCAATTTTGTGGGTCGTAGTACTGGCGCGGTAGGCGGCTGCACTCTATCTTTGCACCAACGGTGGTTCCGCCTTGGCGCCCTTCCCAAGTTCTCTAGATGAACAGCTCTGCGCTGACATGGAAAAACCCAGCCAGCTTTTTAGCCTGCGTTTTGCTGATGGAGCGCTTCCCGTGAAATACCTCGGAAGTAATTCCTTTCGAGCCGAATATTTTCCAGAGGTCTTTTTGAGTCAAGCTGCGCGCCTCCATCAAATGCTGGAGCGTCCGCTGCGGACTTGCCTTCCGAATTGGATAGCGCCGCTCCTCGTACTCGTCAATGAGCATGGTCAGCAATTCGGCAAGTTCCTTTTCTTCTGGCGAAGGGTTCTCGCATTCGTCGAGACGCAGCAGCTCGTTCGTGAGACGTTCGGATTCCTCATCCGTGCGGATGACATGGGGAAGCGTACGGCCCAGCAATTGCCCGTAAGTCTTCTCGTCGAGGTCTATAGTTGTCGTGCTCATTGTTTCCAGGCCCCTTCGTCGTATTCCGAGTGCGTCAGCAGGTGCAACACAAAGACACTTTGAGTAAAATATTTCACTCGCGCGATTAGGCGGTACTTATTGCCAGCTATATTGAACACCGTTCTCCGTCCAACCAAGTCAGCATTGCGATAAACCTGTTTCATTTCCGCAGGCGTTTTCCAATTTGCCTTGCGCACCACCCCGTACCACGCTTCAAGGCTCGCCTTCGCGTCTGGGTGTTTCTGCCAAAACTGTTCGAGAGCGCCTCGTTTTATGATGCGCATGGAAAAAGCAGGTTCTCAGAATGAGAACATAAAGTCAAGGTCGCCGTTAATAAATGTCGCCGTTTTATAAAAACTGAAGAATGGCTCCCCGGGCTAGATTCGAACTAGCAACCCTTCGGTTAACAGCCGTGATTCTAATTTAATCACAAGTTGCCGGAGCCGAGCTTAATCGAGGGAAATCAGCAAGTTCTGATCAAATCGGGTTAATCAGATTTTCCTTCTCATTTCTTTTTTACTCTTTTTGTAGTTTTTCTCGCCGTTCATATGACACCTACATGACACTGATGGCGGTGGTGAACAACCTAAAATAGTGACCTGCCCCGCATTTTGAGACAGCCGCGAAGTTGAATTCAGGAACCAGCTGAAGAGATCAAGATATGGCGATCCTCGAATCGTTCCACCACCATGCTCATACTCGCGTCGAATCTGCTCGAATAGCTCCACCTTGGCTCTCCTGTCCACCCGGCCTCCCTTGGGGCGACTGAGCCCGAACGGAGTACACGGTATCTGGTTTTCAGTAAGGTGGGGCCAAATCAAAGTATCGAAATCACCTTGGGTTCACCTGCCAAAATCGAAGTTCGGGCCAAAGCTGGTTCCGGCAAACGCGCGGTTATTTACACGCGCATATCCACCGGCGACCAGCAGCTTTATGACCTGCGCGAACTGGCGAAGCAGCGCCGGTATGAAATCGTTCACGAATACACAGACACCATTTCGGGGGCAAAATCGAAGCGTCCCGGACTGGACCAGCTCCTTGCAGATGCCCGCAGGCATCGCTTCGATGTCGTTTTGGTCGCTGCGTTCGGCAAAGTTGCCAGAAACGTGCGCCACTTCCTGGAAGTACTCGATGAACTCGGCCATCTGAACATCGAGTTCGTGAGCTTGCGGGAAAACATAGACACCGGCGGGCCATTGGGTCGTGCGATGATCGTTATCGTCGGAGCGATAGCAGAATTAGAGAAAAGTTTAATCGTTGAACGCGTTCGGGCTGGGATGCGGAGAGCTAAATTGGAGGGGCGCAGGATAGGGCGTGCGCCGCTTAACGTTGACCGGGCTGCAATTGTGCGAGACCGCCTCGCCGGTCTGAGTCTGACGGAAGTGGCAAAGCGATACCAGGTTTCCCGCGCAACGGTGGTGCGGCTCGTACGGGACTCGAAGCAGCCAGAGATGGTCGCTGCCGCTTGACACTTAGGAAGAAGTGATGAACGAGTATCTGCAAGCCGGTACTGGAACGAACCTTACGGGTAAGCGCTAATCAGGCCCATCCGCTTTTTAATTTGGGTGGAGGCACGAGCTTAATTGGTTGGAGTTTGAGAAGGGCAAGGCTGGACCAGATACCAAGGAATCCGAAGCGCACCTGGGAACAGATAGATACAGACAGACTGGCCCAGCTGAACGGAATCGTAAACTCGAGCAGATACCATGACGTCGGTGGATTCGCCCTGTGGTCCCCATGGAGAAATCGTTAGAGTGTACGAGGTGCTATGCCCCCTAGACACATGCTTCCTGAGTACTTCGCTGGAGAAAGGGCTGGGAGCGGAGCGGTCAAGGACCGTGTCGGCCTGGGCGGCGGCACCAGATGCGTACATCACGGACAGGAAGAGAACAACGAGGACCGGCCAGCGCCGCTGGCGAATCATAGGGTCGGCTGCAACGACGAGGGCTGTGAGTGAAATGCAGATGACCAAGGCTACGGGAATCAAATGTTGCCAACGAAGAAAGTGAAGGTCGGCAACGGCACGTATGGTCAGCGCCGCTCCCGGCAAGATGAGTGGTAGTGCCAAGCTGGGGCGAGGGTCAGTGCGACGTCCTTCGAATTGATATAACCCCCCAGAGCCCAATCCGATGAGAGCAGCGACAATGGGAACGACCAACCAATACGGACTCGGATAAAACCAGCCCCAGACCGTCGCAATCCCCGTAATCCAATTGAGCCATAACGCGACTGACCGTGCAGCGGCAATGCGTTCGGACCGCTGCTCATGCGTCAGGCCCAGTTCGACATTCGATTCGAGTTGGGCGCGAGATTGTTCGAATTCGGTTTCGTCCAAATTGGGGCCAGCGGAGAGCCAATCGAGGAAGAAGTCATCCATTTTTATTGTGAGGCCGATTTTGATTTTCCTGGCGCTTGGGTCCCGTGGAACGAGGACCAGGGTGGAAACGTATTGCGTGGGAAGTATTCGCCAGCCCGCAAGTTGGGAACGGAGAAGTTGTTTGTTGGTGAATATCTCATGCAATTCGATGGCATCGGTCTTAAGGACGATTTTGGATTTGATTGTAGCGAGGGCCAAATAGATGCCGAGGAGGAAAAAGAGAATGGAAATGAGACTAAGTACGTACGGCTCCCGAGGGTTCTTCATTTCGTGTCCGGTTGCGAAGTACCACGTACCCAGAAGGCCAGCCCCTGCCGCGATGCAAGACATGGAAAGCAGGAAAATGCGATTGCCAGCGGAAGCGGTATAGGTTCTTGGGTAGAGAGTGGGGTCGAGGTGAACTTCGGTTTTTGGCGAGGCGAGGGCGGACATTAGCAAATCCTAGCATGCAAAAATGCGCTGGCGGCATGCACTGCAAGCGCTATTAAAAAGGGTAACGGGGGCCAAGACAGGTTTCTATGGGTTCCCCATTTGTGTGACCAACTCCTGGTTCGTCCCATTGCCGGTAACCTGGCTACCAGAACCAACTTTACCAGTTGGGGCAGAGTTTGATTTCTGTTAGACCCGACATATAATCGGCCCTCTATATGCCACAAAATACGTACAAATTTTTGGTTTTCGCGTTTGTCCTATTGGCCACCAGCATTAGCTCTGCGACTAAAGAGGATTCAATTAGTCCCGAATCCCTCGTCGCTCAGGCGCGTAAGTTACAAGAGATTTGGACTGATGGAACACCGCCCATCGCAATGCGGGCGGAAATTCATGTGTTCGACGCCAAAGGCAAAGCCACGCCCGGACAATACTACGTTAATTGGGTGTCCGCTTCTCGTTGGAGGGATGAGGTCCAAATTGCCAATTATAAGCGGCTTCGCGTGCACAATGCGAAAGGCTATTGGCAACAAAGCACACTCAACTTCCAACCTGAAATTATCTTTCAGCTCGACACGCTGTTGGATTTCAAAACTGTCCTCAACGTTGGAACTAATCGGTGTCAAGCGCCGATCTTTCCTGTTGGTCCCACAAAGCCCATATATAAAGGATGCTCTATGTTCTTCGCGAATCTGCCGTGTAGAGAAGTTAATCCAGTTTCCGCATCTTGACGGTTTATAACATCATTGTTATAATGTGAACCATGAAGCCGTCCGAATTTAAATCCGCGCGCCTCACCAGGGGGTGGACCCAAACGCAGGCCGCAGCGCACATGGGGATGACTCAGGCATATTTGAACTTTCTCGAAAACGGCAGAAGGCGCCTCACACCCGACCTCGTCCGCCGGGCGACCTCCGTTTACGGCCTATCGCCACAAGTCCTCCCGGTAGCGGACGCCTTCGCACCCACCGAGACCGATGATCAACGACTGACTGAGTTGCTGGCGAAACTAGGATATCCGGGGTTCTCCTATCTCCGGGTGCGTACTCCAAAGAAGCATCCTTCCGAGGTTTTGCTCACAGCATTGGCGCAGAAAAGTCTCGATGCGCGTGTCGCGGAGGCTTTACCTTGGGTTGCTTTGAAATATGTGCAAGCGGACTCCTGGCTTGTCGGTAATGCGCGGAAGTTCAATCTCCAGAACCGTCTGGGGTTTGTCGTTAGCCTCGCAAAACGGGTGGCGGAAATGCGGCACGAGGCTGCGAGATCGACAGAGTTGAGCCAACTTGAAAATCTACTCGATGACAGCCGACTGGCCAAAGAAGATGCTTTTTACCGTCCACCTCGTACAGAGGGTGAGAGGGAATGGCTGCGGAAGAATCGCACAGAGGACGCCGTACACTGGAACCTGCTGACCGACATGCGGCCTGAACACTTTCAATATGCCAGATGACAAAGAAGCACGGCGGCTCGCGTCACCCTGGAAAGAGTTCCTCACAGAACTCGACGGAATGCTGGACGAACCCCTCGAACTGCACTGCATCGGCGGGTTCGTCTTCACATATTTCTACGGCTTGCCGCGCACGACGGGCGATATCGACTACTACACCGCGATTCCTGTGAATCTCAACTTGGACGAGGTAGCAGGACAAGGGTCGCCTCTTCACACGAAACACGGAGTTTGGCTTCACCGTGTGGCCGTTGCAAACCTCCCGGAAGATTACGCAACCAGGCTGACGGACATGGCTCCTGGCGGGTTTAACTACCTGAGACTACTTGTGCCCGATCCATATGATTGCATCTTGTCGAAGCTGGAGCGCAATGCCACAAAAGATAGGGATGATGCCGACTATCTGTTCCGTTCACAGAGACTCAGCGCTCAAGTACTCCGCGACCGATACAAGAACGAACTGCGCCACAACCTCATCGGAAACGTGGAGTGGCACGATAAGACCTTGGACCTGTGGATCGAGATCTTCGAATCTCAAGCGTGATATTACCGCGCAACCTTGGACCTTTACCCTGCCAAGGTAGCGGTCAAAGAGCGCCTGCAATGGCTTCCAAGACCGTTGTACAGGCATTGCGGGAATAATGCGCCCCGCGCGAGCCTCTGAACTTGAACAAACAAAGCAAATCTTGATCAAACGTGATTAAGACAGCTATCTCGTTCGCGCTGTCGTTTCTCGCCATTACGCTCGATTGGTCGCAGTTCGCATGACACTGGGAGTACAGAACATGGGCGGCGAAGAAGTTTTCGTTGATCGCCCAATACGTTCAGGGCACTGGAGTTTCTGCGCCCGCGTGCGCAATCGGGAAGGAACCCACTTCACCGCAAACTTCACTCTCATATGACACTATGATTTCTTGAATAAAGAACACAAAAAATTGATCCTGGTAACTGATTGAAAGAGAAGGAGGATTTGGCTCCCCGGGCTAGATTCGAACTAGCAACCCTTCGGTTAACAGCCGAACCACCAATTTAATCAGAACTTGCCGGAGTTGGTGCTAATCGAAGGAATTCAGCGAGTTGCGATGAAACGAGACGAATCACTTTCTTCTTCTTTATTCACCTTTCGTTCGCATTTTGCCGTCATTCCGCCATTAGTATTACGTTTTTATGACAGACGACGATGGCTGGTCTCCGGAACGACTGCCCACACTGTCAAGAACACTTGGCAGCCGGCGATGTCGTCTTCGCAATTGTTGTTGACCATACGCAAGCTGACTAGGCTCGGTACTCACAGTCTAGCTTTTCTTTGGCTTTGGTTTTCCGCTGACGACATGCTCCTTGAAAAGCGGCACGAGCCGGAGTTGCTCGTCGATCTTGCGGCGGCCGAGATCGTCGATTGGCAATCCTGGGTTGTGCTGCGACCACGCATGAGTGAACGCGCGCGCAGTTTCGTGCGCCACGTCTTTCACCAAGCCTCGAGGAACACCCGCTTGCACAGATGCTTTTTCCAAGAGTTCATCGTCCAGGCGGGATACATCCTTCGTTCGGGCGAGCGGCAGGCCCAAGCCTCGGTCGGGCAAATACCGCATTGTGCAAACGTAATCGTAACCGGGCGCAAGCGTCGGCGTTCGGCCGTCGCGGTAAAGCAGAGACCAGTTTTTTAGATGCATATCGGCGTTTCCGATCGCCGCATTGAAAACAATACGCCGAATGAATTCCGCCAGCCCATTCTCGCCGAGAAGCGCCCAGATGTCTTTGGCCATTCCGGTGTATCCGTGCTCCTCGTATTTCTTTTCCGGATATTGTCCGTAAATCTGATTGAAATCCTCCGCGTGAATCCGCTCTCCGTCGGGTCCGCGATCGAAACGCCGGATGAAGTACGCGTTGGTTTTGTCTTCCGCGAATTCAGGCGGAAGGTTCGCGATCGAGCCGACCGGTATGAGCCCGAATTCCGGCACATCGATTCCCACTTCCTTGGCCAGCGTCATCATCGCGAATTCGTTTTCCGGCACCTTTGAGAATCTTGGCGACGGCAGTTTTACGATCCACTGGCCGTCCCGCCCCTGGGCTGGAATGCGAAGTTGTCTTCCGCCCCGGCCTATCGCGGAAAATTTTAGTTGAACGCCGGAGAGAGAGAATCGCAGCACTTCTTCCTTGTTCGCTTCGCGCGTTTCCGATTTCTCTTCCGGCGGCAGCGGTTGTCCTTCACTGTCCTCGGCGATGACTGCGCCCGGCAAATCAGTCCCGACGAGCCACAACAACGGAAATTCTCTCTCCGGACTGATTCCGCCGCGCTGCGCGAGATAGTCGCGCAACACGCCATCGCGCTCGGGCAGGAGATTCGAGAAAAAAGGAGGCAGGCGTCGCTGAACTTCTCTCGGCCTCGTGATGAGCCTTCGCTCGATGTCGTAGTAGCTCAGGCTGAGTACCGGACGGCGCTCGTCTTCGACATATCCCGGATCGAACACAAAGATATTCTTGTCGGTCACGACATTCGTGATCGTGCCGACGAGACGGTTCCCAAGTTTGATTCTGAGCGTAGGCATCTCAAAGTTCCTTCTATCCTTCCGTTTCCGTCAGGCTTCCGACGAGCGGCACCGGCTCATCTTCGCTTTTTCCCTCGCGTCTGCTCATGAGGCTTTCCACCAGGGGAACCAGCCCGGTCGGGACAAGAATAGGGGAGAGCCCAACAGCGTTGGCAATCTGTTCTAGCGTCGTCCATTGAAAGTCAGTTTCCCCGCGCTCGATTTTCGAAATATGCGATTGCGGCAGGCCGACCAGAGCCCCCAGTTCCGCCTGCGTCAACTCCCGGGCGGTTCGCGTCTGCTGCAGGCTCTTTCCAATCTGCTTAAGCATCTGAGACTCCTTGTACAGCTACTATAGCATATTACAGTCATGATTAGTGAGATGTTTTAGCATCTATTATATATTAATATATGTCATAACAGCTATTCTGCAGGGTTTCTCGGCGTCATTGAAGGCAACGTCAGGTGCGAAGAAGCGGACGCACAAAAGCAGTTCTCATGCCGAAGCCTACGATTATCCAATCACTATCGAGGCGTTCGAAGGGCCCGAGCCGGATGACAGGCAAGTGTCACGTCCGGTTCTGAGAGGGCCGGGTCCCAGTAATGGGGTCCGGCTACTCGGTGAATGGTTTACGAACTTAACCCAGCAAGCGGTTTATTTTGTGACGCGGTTAAAGGACAACGCCGATTACGGGGTGCTGGAGAAGCGTGAAGTTCCACAGCGGCGAGGCGTGCCGCGGGATGAAGTGATCTTTCTTTATAAGCTGGCGCAGGCGGGCCAAGATGCCTACTTCCGGCGGATCGAGTTTTACGATGAGCAGCGCGATCGCGTGCTGGTGTTTCTGACCAATCACTTGGAGTTGGCAGCGGCTACAGTCGCGGCGATCTACAAGGAGCGCTGGCAGATTGAGCTATTTTTCCGGGCCTTGAAACAGTCACTGCGAGTGAAAACGTTTCTAGCTTGCCGAAACAGTTGGCGCTGCAGTTGGCCTAAGCCGGCCAATCAGTTGGACAGCAGCGATCATCCACATCAAAAAAAACGAGTAACTGCGAGATTTCAAGGGGAGGAATTTAGACGGCAGCAGAACACCAGCAACTCTTCGGGCCTGCCAACCTGCCCCCGTTCAGGGCTTGGGCCACGACTTTTGCTCTTATTCTGGATATGTCCGAGCCGAGTTTTCAGCTAATTCGGACGGCAGTGATCCGTGGTTATTGAAGAATTCCCGTAGAATAATCCTGCACCCAAAAAGTATTGGCGATCAGCACACGGACACTTGATGCATTACCTCCACAACGCCGTTTCTGGACAGCGACGGCCTTCGTCCCGGTACCCCATCTGGAATCGGTCGACAGCGCGGAAGCTGCACACCGGAATAGGTGTTAATAGTCTGTTTAGGAGGGGTTTGGTAGTTTCCTCCGAGCGGGGGAAAGGGCATCTATCCGCTTTAAGGAGAGAAGATGAAGACAAGCCGTGAAATCTGTGTTTTGGTTGTAAGCTTGATGGTCGTGGGGAGTGCGTTTGCGCAGGAGAAAAAGATCAAACGGTCGGAACTGCCTGCAGCAGTTGAAAAAACGGTTGTAGAGCAGAGTAAGGGAGCAACGATTCGCGGCTTTAGCGAAGAGAAGGAAAACGGTCAGACTACGTACGAAGCTGAGATGCTCGTCGATGGGCACACCAAGGATGTGCAGATGGACTCGAATGGAGCGGTGATGGAGATCGAGGAACAGGTGGATTTGCAGACTATGTCGGCGGAAGTGAAAGCTGGGCTGGAAGCGAAGGCGGGTAAAGGCAAGATCACCAAAGTTGAATCGATTACGAAAAAAGATAAGCTGGTAGCCTATGAAGCGCAGGTCGTGACGGATGGGAAAAAGTCCGAAGTACAAGTGGGGCCTGACGGAAAACCACTGGACCACGAAGAGTAAAGATCAGTTCTTTGTGAATTCTTAAACTGGTTATGCAACTCAGCACGGCCTGGCCGGTATCGCCAGCCGAGCAAATGGCGATACCGGGATTTATCATTACCCAGCCAAATTCTCCTGGATGCTGCGTCCCATCGAATTTTCGCGTCTGTATGGGAGCTCGGCCGAATCGATGTATTTGACGCCATCGATCATCAAATGCTGTACACCTGGACGACCGGAGGGCAAAGCGGCGATATGGCGATCGATCATGCCCATCACCGTTTGTTCATCGCCACAAGAAATGCTCCCCAGGCGATGATCGTCTACGACTCGGACTCGGGACAGGAAATAGCTCGCGTTCCCGCTGAGGGCCGCATGAACGGTGTTTATTACGATGGCTGGCACCAGCGCATTTACGTTACTTGCGGAAGGGATCTGCCCAACGGTTATGCTTTCGTTTACCAACAAAAAGACGCCGACCACTATGAATTCGTCGATAAGGTCGTTACTGCGCCCGGAGCCGGGACGTCATTTTGGGTGCCGCAGTTGAATCGTTTTTATGTCGCGATTCCCGGGTTGGAAAAGCAGGAAGCGGCAGTCCTGGTGTTCGAACCCCAGCCGTAAAAATCGTAACGCACGCTGTAATTATTCCATCGTCAATGAAAGGGGCCATCATGAGGATCTGTCCGCTACTCGGAATTTTATTAGTCTTCTCCATCCAAAGCACCACGGCGCAACAAAACTTTCCGAACCGGCGCCGGGTCAATCGGCGCACGCCCCCCTGAAGCTGCTGCAAACTATCCCCCTTTCTGGGGTCGATGGTGCTTTGGATCATATGGCCATCGACGTTCAGCGACAACGTCTGTTTATACCCGCGGAACAGCACGGCACCGTCGAAGTTTTGGATCTACGGACGGGCAACAGGATTCGCACGATTAGCGCCGCAAAATGGCCCAGCACGGTGATCTATCACCCGGAATCCAACGAAATTTTCGTGTCTGATCGGGCAGATGGTACGTGCAAGGTCTTCAACGGCGAGAATTATGAGCTGGTGAAATCTATAAAGTTGGCCGTGGGCGCCGACAACGCGGCTTACGATGCTTCCAGCCACTATCTCTATGTTTCCGCTGGCGGGCGTCACGCAGGCATGCCCATCACGCTGATTGCGATTGTCAGCGCTTTAAATGGCCAGCATCTGGGCGACATTCCGATCGATAGCGTCAACGTCCAGGCGATGGCGTTCGAATCTTCCGGCCCTAAAATGTACGCCGACTTAGCCGACGTAAATAAGATAGCGGTCATCGATCGAGAAAAGCGCAGCATAATCACGACTTGGTCTCTGGCGCCGCAATGCCAGAAACCGTACGCGCTTTCGCTCGACAGTGCTCATCATCGGCTTTTTGTCGGATGCCGTTTGTTCGCGACGCAAGCGGAATGGTGGCAGCCAGGAAAAATGCTCGTTTTGAACACCGATTCAGGTAAACCGGTGGCGGTCTTCGACGCGGGCGGCGGTGCCGACGAAATGTTTTTTGATGCTGCCAGTCAGCGCATCTATCTTCAGGGTTACGAAGGGATTGCAGATGTGTGGAAGGAAGTCGATCCCGACCATTACGAGTCCATCGGGAGAATTCAGGGAGGCGTCCACGGAAAAACATCACTGCTGGTGCCGGAATTGAAGCGGTATTACGTTGCTGTCTCAGAACATCAGGATGTAATCAGAGGAATCCAGGGAGGAAAAGTCGAGGAAGCATATATAGAGGTCTACGAAGTGCAGCCGTAAAGAAGGCCAATTCGTCCGACGGAAGGACCACTATAGGGTGATCGAGATGAAAAAGTTTTTTCCGGTTTGTGTTTCGGCGCTGCTGTTTGTGCCTGCGCCAATTTCGAAAACTGATGCGCAGGAAAAGCTCCCTTTGCGGCTAGTCCGGACGATCCCGATGCCAAACGTCAAAGGGCGCATCGATCACATGGATGTGGATGTACAGGGCAAGCGGCTTTTTGTCGCCGGACTCGAGAATGGTTCGCTCGAAGTGGTCGATCTCGGCGCCGGGAAATGGTCGAAAAGTATCGCCGGTTTCAAAAAGACCCAAGGGGTTGCCTATGTTCCATCGCTCAATAAGGTGTTCGTGGCCAGCGGAGACGACGCCATGCTGCGCGTATTTCGCGGCGATAGTCTGGAATTGATTGATTCCGTCAAACTGGAACCTGGTCCCAACCGGGTCACCTACGATCCCCACACAAGCGTTCTGTACGTAGGTTACGGCGGAAAGGACGCCGGCAAAGACTACGGCGAGGTTGGCATTATCGATGCAAAAACCGACAAGCACGTTGGTGACATTAAGGTCGACGCGCATCCCGCGGAGCTTCTGTTGGACAGCTCCGGAAAAACTCTCTACGTCTTTGTTTCTGCGTCAAGCAAAGTGCAGGTTGCCGATACCCAAAAACGCCAGGTGGTCTCCACCTGGCCTGTCAGTAGCCAGCGCAACGGTGACGGAGCATTCGATGAAAAAAACCATCGTTTATTCATTGGCACGCGCACGCCTCCGAAGATGATCGCCATGGATGCCAATACTGGTAAGGAAGTCGCGAGCCTGCCCACGGTAGAGGGCATGGACGGTGTCTATTTCAATGCCGCGCAGAAACGAGTTTATGTTTCCGGCGGCCGCGACAATGACGTCGGGTCTGTTTTCGTGTACCAGCAGAAGGACGCCGATCATTACGAGCTTATCGGTAAAATTCCCACCCGATCGGGAGCCGGTACCTCGTTTTGGTCGCCCGAACTGAATCGTTTCTACGTCGGAGCGCCCGCTCACGACAATGAAGAAGCTGCCATTCTCGTCTTTGAGCCGCAGCCTTAACAAACGAAGTCTGCTGCATAGATCTCCTGAACTAAAAGGTGATCACAGAAAAGAGCTACAGAAATCTGAGGAGGATCGATGAACAAGCTCATCGTGATTTGCGGATTGGCGCTGGCAGCAGCACTCGCAATTATTTCAAGTCACAGTTCAAAAACTGTCGTCGCTCAGAATGCAGGGCGAGAGATTCTTCCCCTGCAACTGGAAGAGCAGATTCCGGTCCCGAGTGTGGCTGGACGAATCGATCATTTTTCCGCGGATGCCAAGCGCAGAAGATTGTTCGTTTCCGCGCTCGGCAATAACTCCTTGGAAGTCATCGACGTGTTCGCCGGTAGAGTGATCCACAGCATTAAGGGACTTGCTGAACCGCAAGGAGCGCTGTATGTGCCGGCCGTAGATAAGCTTTATGTGGCCAACGCGGAGGACGGCAAGGTCAGAGTTTACGACGGTGTGACCTATGCGCTTCGCAAAACAATTGATTTTGGCAAAGATCCCGACAACATGCGCTACGACGAAGGCTCGAAGAGGGTGTACGTCGGATTTGGTGAAGACGATGGCGGAATCGCGATGATTGATCCCAAAACTGATGAACGAGTCGGTGACGTGTACAAAACTGAAGGCCACCCCGAGTCATTCCAGGTCGAAGCCTCCGGCGGACACATTTTCGCGAACGTCCCGGATGCCGGGAATGTGGTTGAGTCCATCGACAAGAAAACCGGAGCCGTTACGAAATGGCCTCTCCAGGGACTGCGTAGCAACTACGCCATGGCATTGAACGAACCTGATCATCGACTCTTCACCATCACCCGAAAGACGCCGATGATGGTTGTCCTTGACACGGAAAGCGGTAAGGAGGTTGCTCGCTTGCGCGCAGCCGGTGAATGCGACGACGTTTTTTTTGACGCTTCGCGCAAACGCATTTACGTCATCGGTGGCGAGGGATTTATCAGCGTGTTCCAACAGAATGATCCTGACCATTATGAACTAGTGGCCAATGTTCCTTCTGCGATCGGCATCCGCACCGGATATTTTTTTGCAAAGCGCGATCGTTTCTACGTTGCCGTGCCTGCCAAAGGCAATGAACCAGCCCAGGTTTGGACATACGAAGCCGAGGATTAGCGTGAGTCCTGGGACAGGATGCCGGTTAGGCAAACGCGCGTTTGCGCCGTTCCGGTGGTAATTCTTTACACGCTGATACACCGTGCAAGATATCCCTCCAATCGGCTGCTGAATCAACAGCGCCTGCGACCACTCGTTCGACAGGATTTTTTGAGTGGGCGCCGGGCCGTCAAATCACAAGAGAAGAGCGAACTCAAGGAAAGAAGGAGTACGTGAATTTCACTGCAAAGCGGGTCTCCCGTATTTGCGGCGGATTTGCCGGAGCGATGCTGGCGAATTGCGTGCCGACGTTATAAATGATGTAGATATCGCTGTCCGGCCGGTAGTTGTATCTCAGCCGAAAATTGGCACTCACCGCCTGAGCATTCGACGTGTCCATCTGAATCAGACTGGTGAAGGTCAAGAAACGAGTAAAGGAATAATTTCCCTGCAGGCTTGCCAGCAATACCGAGAAATTGCCATTCGCCAGCGGTAATCGAAAGCGATCCCAGGTCTCGGAAGCGGAGAGCGAGAACTTCGCGGTCGGTCGATAGTTAACGCGTACACGAAATTCATTGAGAGTTCCTCCGTAATAGCCGCCGAAACGTTCGAAGAAGCTGTAGGTAAACCGCCGATCTTGCCCGGACCCGTAGGTGAGCTGATGGCGGGCGAAATGATACAAGCCATTAGGAATAAAGACGTTCTTATAAATGTGAAATGGAGTGGTGATGCGCTGCGTAAAAACATCGGCTATATCGTTGTCGGTGTATGCCCCGTTGTTGAATTCAGCGCGGAATGTGCCCTGCCATTCCTGGTTGGAAACTTCGTTGCGCGTATCGGGTGCATGGAGAATGAAACTCTCAAATTGCAACTCACGGACAGACGGAATCTCGGGCCTCACTTTGAACGTTAGATCCCCATACGTTTCGTTTGAATCGGTCCTCTCAATGAATCCAACCTCCGGGTTGAAGTTTGGCCCGATCTTTCGCCGTTCGACAATTCCATCCAGCCAGTTCGAGCGATATGACAAGGAGGCCCCGACATCGCTGGCCCCACTTGGGTCGCCAGGGGATCGCGTTGCGGCCATATGGCCGTCAACGAACCAGTCTTTGAGGAAGACGAGACGCGTGTCCACGCCACCCGTTTGATTGAAGCTATCCAGCGTATTGCCCGATCGCTTATCGATCCCCATCACGCCTATATACGAACCTGCCCATAGAGCTTCTTTCAGTCTTGCGACTACATAGTTTGCGTAGGGATTGGGACCACTGGAACGAGTGTCCACGTCCATTATCCCCAACTCCGTCCGACCGAAGGTCCCGGTTAGTTTGGCTCCGCCGTTGATGGGCACCTGTTGGCCGGTTATTGGATCAATCCCAATCTGGCGGGTGAAGAACAATTGATCCTGGTCGCCCATATCGAAATTGAAGATACCGGCGTTTTCGAGGAAAAACTGGCGCTTCTCCGGAATGAATACTTTGAACGGTGTGAGATTGAACGGCTCAAGATCGACGTCGGTATCGGCAAAATCGGTGTTTGCCGTCAGATTCAACACCAGCTTTGAGGTAAGGCCGTATTTCACATCGACTCCGCCAGTCAGCGGAAATAGCGGATCTTGTCCCGATTGCTTGTCGTAGCGAGCTAATCCGTACGGCTTAACAATGAACAGCCGCCCGCTTCCTATGTCTTTAATGCCCCTCAGTTCTCCCGCTTCGGAGACCTTCGTGATGCCAAAAGTTCGCCGGTAAGCGCTCCAAAGATCCTCTTCGTTCTTCCTCCGGATAAAGCGTTTCAAATTCAAACCCCAGATCACCTCGCTTGCGTGAGTGAAATTGAGGGTGGTGAATGGAATTTCGATGGTCGCGGTCCATCCATCAGAAGCGATGCGCGCTTCTGACGTCCATACTCCGTCCCACCCACGGTCGAAGTCCCCTCCATCGGACCCTCCTTGCTCTTCCACGATGAGACCGTCGCTCTGAGTGCCAAGCGAGTTGATCTCGAATACGTAAGCTCCACGGCGATCATGGTTCGAATCGATCAGAATTTCAAAGTGGTCGTCCAAGTCTTGACTAACGTCCCGGCGTAGTTCCGTAGCTACAATTCGTGATGGCTGCGAGTCATAACAACGGATGCCAAAATAAACCGCATGTCGGGTGTAGAGAATGCGTACTTCCGTCTTTTCAGTGGGCGGCTTGCCTTCGAATGGCTCCCGCTGACGAAAATCGGTGATCGGTTTGGCTGTTAGCCAGAGGGGATCGTCCAGAGTTCCATCGAGTTTTGGGGCGTGGTCCACCGGGACGGCTTCCGCCATCCGAGCGTCCGATTGCGGGACCGAGGGCAACCCAGCCAAACGAGGTTGAGCAGCGCCATCACACTGTGAGGACAATGAGGAAGCGAGATATGCGCCGCATGCAATGCGGTGCAAATGCTTGCGTAAGTTTCTCATGTGTCCCTGCGCCCCCACGCAGAGCCCATTCTGCCTTTCGACGACGTGTGGCACCGTAAGCCAGATGTGCCCTCACGACCGTTCTTCGACCGGCTGAATCTTTACGAATTCTTTGTAGAGCAACAGATCGTAGAGGATTTTCAGCGTCCCGGCGAGGAAGAAGGGCACATTGATCCAGGACGGCCGCGCAAACATGAATCCCACGAACAAAGGACTCAGGGCAGCACCGGTGGTCCTGGCCACGCCGGTGATTCCGGCCGCTGCGGACCGCTCGTTCTTGCTCACCACCGCCATGACGTAGGACTGCCGCGTGGGGACATCCATCTGGCTGATACTGAATCGTAGGAGAAGCACCAGAACCGCCAGCCAAAGATTGGGCATCAGCGGGACCAGAATCAGCAAGATGTTGGAAGGAAGATGCGTGAGGACCATCGTATTGACGAGACCCCAGCGCGCAGCAAGACGAGCCGCCAGGAGCGCGGAAATGCCGGCAAAGATATTCGCCCAGAAAAAAATAACCCCGAGCGTCGCCGGCTGGACGCCGAAACGCAGGTAGAACCAATATGCGGCGAAGCCTTGCACCACGAAACCACCGCCGAAGGAGTCCAAGGCGAACAGGCTCGAAAGCTTCATGACCACGCGGTGAGATTGGCCAATTCCAAAAAAGCTCTTCAGCGTCGTCGGCATGGCCGATGCGTCTCGGGGGGAATGCACCTCCGCTTCGGAAGAAAGCCGAAGAAACAAGCACGCTAAGAGAACTCCCACTACCGCGTACAGGACAACCACCACCCGG
>Ga0193709_1000348_pt1 | contig 17176 bp, 10 predicted proteins | sample H3c2metaG_FD_160571 | JGI IMG/M metagenome (GOLD analysis project Ga0193709, IMG submission 160571) | Soil microbial communities from a riparian zone of the East river system, Colorado, United States - H3c2 | ecosystem: Environmental > Terrestrial > Soil > Riparian zone | place: USA: East River... | reverse complement strand
CATCTCCAGTGTTGCCTGCTCGGCCTCCTCGGCCATCGTCTGCGCATGAACTGCGGCCACAACCAAGTGTTGGTTCGCCTCCAACAAGTGCGTTGCGACTTCGCTCTGCTCGGTCGCTGCATTGCTGATCTGCTCGCGCTCGTCAGCCGCCTTGTCTCTCAGTTCGGCGGCTTCTTCGCGTCGGTCGACGGCTTGTTCGCGGGCGAATACGGCAATCTCGCGCGCGCCGAGCGCCGACGGGGTCGGGGAGGCCGCGAGGCTCTGCTTTGACTCCAGCTTGCTCACCGCAGTTTGGCTCGCCCCACCACTTTGACCTGCGGCACCAGCGTCGCGCGCCCGCTGAGGAGCCCCTCATAGTCTCCTACTGGATCACCAATGATGATCCCCTTATCGGTGATCTCGAATTCCCGAAGTTCGTTGCTGTGGGCGCTGCCGCGTACTTTGACGACCGCCATGACGCGCTTGAAGCGGCTATCGAGTTCAATGTAGCGCTCGACAATGATCGCGTCGGTGAGGAATGCCGACCCATAGGGGCTGAATCGCAGATCGGTATAGCGGTCCTCGAGTTCCGACGTCATCACAACCGTCACGCCGAGCCCGGACAGAACCGCGACCATGCGAAACAGCGACTCGCGAAAATCTTCGCGGAATGTCGGCGCCACCGCCAGTTCGAACCCCGACAGCGAATCGATCACGACCCGTTTTGCATTCATCCGATGAATCTGGGCAACCAGATGCTGAACGATCTCGTCGATCGATAGATCGAGTGAACGGGTATTGATCAGCCCGACTTGCCCGGCCCGCACCATGTCGTCAATGGTGCGCGTGCGCGATTGACTGGGCGTTTGCTCGAATGCGACGATCACGCCCGGTTCGCCCCGGCGCACGCCTTCAGCCAGAAAGGCGGTGGCGAGGATCGTCTTTCCGGACCCTGATGGCCCCGCCACCAGCATCGAGTAACCCGACGGTAGGCCGCCGCCCAGCATTTCGTCGAGCCCCGGCACGCCCATGGCAACTCGGGCTTTGGTGCGCCGCGATCCCGCGGGTTCGTGAACTGCACCGTTATCATCGCGAACCAGCGCCGTCGGGAAGACTTCGATGCCGGCGCTGGAGATTCGGAATGTCTGCATCCCCGGACGAGTGGCCTGACCGCGCATTTTGAGCACCTGCATCTGGCGCACCATGGAATTGCGGTGGACGCTTTGATCCAGAGATAGCAGCCCGTCGGCGACGGTAAAGACCGGATGAGGATCGTTGTTCGCTAGATATTCCCCAACAAGAAAGGTCGTCGCCTGCCAGCCGCTCAAGTGTATGCCGAGCTGCTGGATGAACTGCTGCAGACTCAAGGTGCCCTGGGGTTGATTCCGTGCCTCCAGCATGACCGAGCGGAACGAATCGACGAACACCAGGCCCGGAGAGGATGCCTCGACCTCTTTGATGATGCGCGCGAGCACCTCGTCGAAATTGCCCGTCGACACCTCATCGCTCAAATTCACGAAGCGAATCGACTCAGTGATCTTTTGGGGGTCGAAGAACGAGAACTGCTGTTGATAACGCAACATCTTCAACGGCGGCTCGCCGAGCACCGTGAAGAACAGTGCCGATCGTTCCTTGCTCGCCAATGCGAACATGATCTGATGCGCCAACGTAGTCTTGCCGGAACCGGGGGGGCCCACAATGAGATTGAACGAAAACTCCGGAAGGCCGCCGCCTAGGATGGCATCGAGTCCCGGCACGCCAGTGGCGAGACGGCGAATGGTTACTTTGTCGCTCATAATACGGATTCCTTCACAGAAGGCATTGATGGACCCGCCCACACAGGGGTCAGCAATCGCGCGGTCAGTGATTCGCCAATCAAATTCATCAGCAATTCGGTAAACGTCACAAACAGTGTGTAACTCGCCTCTGCGGCCTCGGCCGGCCTCTGGCACGCAAGACGCTCCGCCACACCGGGCAACAGACCCGCGCCACTACCGCTGCCGACCGCGAGCCAGGGAAAGGTGGCGCATGTCATGCGGTGCGCGCGGTCGAACAGAACCTCTAACCCTCGCGCACCGATCACCGGCAGGAGTTGTGCGGCCACCAACCGCCACGTGGCGGCCGTGGCCTTGGCAGTTGCGTCTGAATCGGGAATACCGACACGCTGCGCCAGGGCTGTTCGTATCGATTCGCGAAACAGCTTACTTTCCGCGGTTGCCATGTGAATTTTTGAAGATATATAAAACAGCCCCCACCCCTGAGGCGCGGGGAGCCGACCCGCCGCGATGCGACCTCAAAGTCTCTCTTCGATGGTTGATGGGGCTCTCTCTGCAACCGCGAAAACGCGGCTCTTGCTTTAAGTCGGGTTGGCGGGCGACTAGCGCGGCTTTCGCCGGGTTGACGTTGCCAAGGTGTCAATGGTCAACACCACCGGGCGAGTTTCTGTTTTTACACAGGCTACGTCTGTGCGTTCGCGAACATACTCAGGTTGAAAGGCACCTGATACATTTGTTATCGCATATCGGACAAACACTTACACGGCTGCGAATGGGAAGGGAGGGACGCGATTGGTGCGCCACCGCGCTGTGTGTCACGCAGCCACGACAGTCTCGCGCAACAACTGGGCACCGAGCTGAAAATCGAGATTATCAATGGCTTCACGAAGGCGCTCGAAGCGCACGGCGCCCACGAGTTCACTCAACGACGGGGATAGCAACGCGAATTTATCCATCGCCGCAAGATTCTGACACTCCAGCAGCGCGCACAGCGCTTCGATGTCCGGGTTGCCGATTTTCGGCCGATTCGCCATCAGCGCAACGGTATTCGCATTTTCCAGTTGCTTTTCCGACAAACGTTCTGTCTCTTCGCGCAACGTAGTGAGTGCAGCTGCCAGTTGCCTCAGTATCCTTTCGACGACGTCCATCGTGCGAGCATCCTGCAGCGCGGCCTCCACGGCGCCCGCGAGCCGCATGATTCGTGTCGCACCGATCATTCCAGCGCTGCCCTTGAGCTTGTGCGCGCGCCCCTGGATACGGACCAGGTTGGTCTGATCGCTGGGCGAAACGGCGATGGGCAGCGCGAAATCCGCAAACTCCGCCAGCATGCGGGTCAGCAGCGATTTGAACAGCGACAAATCATCGCCGAACATCTGCTGAACGACGCCGGCATCGATCGAGGCCATGAGTCTCCGGTCAGCAGCGGGATCGGCGGGTTTCGTGTCAAGGATAACCATCGGTATGGGCGCGCCACGTGCCGTTTCCACAAGCCTGCGCACCTTGCGGATCAGTACCTGCGGATCGAACGGCTTGCTGACGAAATCGTTCATTCCAGCCTCGAGCGCGCGCTGACGTTCCCCAACGAGCGCACCCGCCGTCAGAGCAACGATGGGCAGCAGCATCAGCTGCAGTTCGCCGCGTATGCGGCGCGTGGCTTCGTTACCATCGAGAATGGGCATCTGTACATCCATGAGCACGATATCGAGCAGATCGGGGTGGGCGCGGATGTACTCCAAGGCCTCGAGGCCGTCAGAACAGGTTGAAACGGATGCACCCTGTCTTTCGAGAATGCGCTGTGCGACTTCCAAATTGATGTCACTATCATCGGCCACCAGGACGCGCACGCCGGCCAACCATTGTGCACTGAGTTCGTCAAAGTTCGTGGATTGCAGCACTCGTTCAAGACTGTCAGGCAGTTTTGAGACGGCGGCATTGACCGCATTGAACAGCACGGAGCTGGTCACCGGCTGCACCAACAGAACATCGTTGGCACGCATCCGATGCTCGTGTTCCACATATGATTGCATGAGCTCGGCAACCACAATCACCGGGGGCAACTCGCCGTGGGCACATTCCTTCTCAAGACGCGCAATCAATTGGTGTGCATCCATATCCTGCAACTGCAGCGCCACAATGAGAACGTCCGACCAGGCATGCGATTGCGTTTTGCTCATGAGTGAGAGCAATTGCTCGCCGGTTTCAGCCACCTCTGGACTCCAGCCCAAGGCACGCGCCATGGTAACCAGGCGCTCAGGTGCATCGCCCATCGCGTCGGCGATGAGGATTCTCAAGCCGCGGCTGGTGTGCGCGTCGTCGAAATCATGCGCGACTCGAAGAGGTATCTCGATCCAGAAGGTGCTGCCTTTTTGGGCAACGCTGGTGACACCAATCTCTCCCCCCATCAATTCAACAAAGCGACGCGCGATTGACAAACCCAAACCGGTTCCGCCAAAGCGCCGTGTCGTCGATGTGTCTGCTTGAGTGAAGGGCGTAAAGAGTCGCTCGATTGCTGTCGGCTCAATACCGATACCGGTATCTTGCACCGTGCAACGCAGACGGATGCGATCGGAATTCTGCTCTGTGCAGAATACCTTCAGCTCCACGTGGCCCGCTTCCGTGAACTTGATCGAATTGCCCAGCAGGTTGGTGAGAATTTGCCTTAGGCGCGAGGCATCGCCCTTGACTGTGCGCGGTATGGCCGGCGCACAGTGAACGACCAACTCGATCCCCTTTGCCGCGGCCTGCGGAGCCAACATCTGGCCCAGGTCCCGCACGAGTTCCGGTAGATTGAAGGGCTCGTCCTCGAGAGCCATCTCGCCCGCCTCAATCTTCGACAGGTCCAGCACATTGTTGATGACGCCCAGCAGGGCCCGGCCGCCAAACTGGATCTTGGACAGAAGTTGGCGCTGGTCCTCGTCGAGCGTGGTGTGTTCCAGCAGATACCCCAGTCCGATGACGGCATTCAGGGGAGTGCGGATTTCGTGGCTCATGTTGGCCAGAAATTCACTTTTCGCGCTATTCGCGCGTTCGGCCCGATGCGTTGCCTCACGCAGCGATCGCTCATACTGCTTACGCTCCGTGATTTCGCGCGCTGCCGCGAACACGCCTTGCAGCCTCCTGTCTCGATCGTAGAATGTGGTGGCGTTGTAGGATACGACGGTCTCCTTGCCGTTCCTGTCGCATACGGTCAGCTCGTAATCGGTCACCTTTCTTTTGCTCAACGCCAATCTAATGCCGGCTTCGGCCCGCGCGGGCTCGGTGAAGAAGTTCTTGAACGGTGCGCCGATCAGCTCATCGCGCGTACATCCGGTCAGGGCCTCCATTTGTTTGTTGACATCGGTGATGATGCCGGGCGCATCGGTGGTCATCAATGCGTCAATGTTGGATTCGAACAGCGACCGGGTGTAGAACTGGTGGTCACGAAGCCGTTGCGCCAGCTGCGTCTGCTCCGCCTCAATCTGCTTGCGCGCAGTATTATCGGTGCCGATCAGAAGGTAGCCGATGATCGCACCATCCGCATCGCGGAGTGCCGTAACCGAGACGACTGCGGGGAAGCGGCTGCCATCCTTGCGGATATACGTCAACTCGTAGATGTCCTCGATGCCTCTCGAGGCCTTGAAGACCAGCGCCTCGAACCCCGGCGCGATCTGGGTTTCCAGTTCTGCGCTCAAGGCCTCCGCGCGCGCAATGACTTCCTGTGGATCGGAAATATCGGCGGGCGTGACCTTGTTCATCACCTCTTCAGCGGTGTAGCCCAGCATCCGTTCGGCGCCGACGTTGAAGATCTGGATGACACCTTTGGCGTCGGTGGCGATGCTCGAGAAGTTGGCGCTATTGAAAATAGCCCTCTGCAAGGCTCCCGTCTTGAGCAGCGCCTCCTCCGCCAGCTTGCGCGCGGTGTTATCGGTACCGATCAAAAGATAGCCGATGATGAGACCCTGCATGTCGCGCAGCGCCGTGACCGAGACGACTGCGGGGAAGCGGCTGCCGTCCTTGCGGATGTACGTCAGCTCGTAAATATCCTCGATGCCTCGGGAAGCCTTGAAGACCAGCGCCTCGAACCCCGGCGCGATCTGGGTTTCCAGTTCGGCGCTTAGGGCTTGCGCTCGCGCAATGACTTCCTGTGGATCGGAGATATCGGCCGGCGTGACCTTGTTCATCACCTCTTCGGCGGTGTAGCCCAGCATCCGCTCGGCGCCGACGTTGAAGATCTGGATGACACCCTTGGCATCGGTGGCGATGCTCGAGAAATTGGCGCTATTGAAAATAGCCCTCTGCAGGGCTCCCGCCTTGAGCAGAGCTTCCTCCGCGCGCTTGCGCGCGGTATTGTCGGTACCGATCAAAAGGTAGCCGATGATGAGACCCTGCATGTCGCGCAGCGCCGTAACCGAGACGACTGCGGGGAAGCGGCTGCCGTCCTTGCGGATGTACGTCAGCTCGTAAATATCCTCGATGCCTCGAGATGCCTTGAAGACCAGCGCGTCGAACCCTGGCGCGATCTGGGTTTCAAGTTCGGCACTTAAGGCCACCGCTCGCGCGATGACTTCCTGTGGATCGGAAATATCGGCCGGCGTGACCTTGTTCATGACCTCTTCAGCGCTGTAGCCCAGCATCCGCTCGGCGCCGACGTTGAATATCTGGATGACACCCTTGGCATCGGTGGCGATGCTCGAGAAATTGGCGCTATTGAAAATCGCCCTCTGCAGCGCTCCCGCCTTGAGCAGTGCTTCTTCCGCGCGCTTGCGCGCGGTGTTATCCGTACCGATCAAAAGATAACCGATGATCGCGCCGTCAGCGTCGCGCAGAGCCGTAACCGAGACGACCGCGGGGAAGCGGCTGCCATCCTTGCGGATGTACGTCAGCTCGTAAATATCCTCGATGCCTCGAGATGCCTTGAAGACCAGCGCCTCGAATCCCGGCGCGATCTCGGTTTCCAGTTCGGCGCTCAAGGCCCGCGCCCGCGCGATGACTTCCTGTGGATCAGAGATATCGGCGGGCGTGACCTTGTTCATCACCTCTTCAGCGCTGTAGCCCAGCATCCGTTCGGCGCCGACGTTGAAGATCTGGATGACACCCTTGGCATCGGTGGCGATGCTCGAGAAATTGGCGCTTTTGAAAATCGCCCTCTGCAGGGCTCCCGCCTTGAGCAGTTCCTCTTCGGCCCGCCTGCGGTCGGTGATATCGAAGTTGACGCCCGTGAGCCGGACAACGCTGCCCTCTGAGCCGCGCAACGCGCGCGCCGCGGCCTTCACGTAGCGAATCTCCCCGTCCGGTCGCACGATCCGGTATTCACAATCGTACTCGGTCTCGCCGCGCAACGCTGCCGCGATCTCGCCCTCGCATCGCTCCCGGTCTTCCGGGTGCAAGCGATCCGCCCAAGAACCGTAGAGCTCCGCACTACTCTTGCGCGGGATGCCGTAGATTCGATACATCCCGTTATCCCAAATGAAATTATTGTTCGCAGCGTCGCATTCCCAGGTGCCGATGCCGGCCGATTCGGTGGCGACTGCGATGCGTTCGTTGGAGTGGCTCAACTGCGCCTCGACCAGCTTGCGCACCGTGTTGTCGGTACCGATCAGCAGGTAGCCGATGATGGCGCCCTGCGCGTCGCGCAGCGCTGTAACCGACACCACGGCCGGAAATCGACTACCGTCCTTGCGGATATAGGTCAGTTCGTAGATATCCTCGATGCCGCGAGAAGCCTTGAAGACCAATGCCTCGAAACCCGGCGCAATCGGAGTTTCGTGTTCGTCACTCAATGCTTTGGCGCGCGCGATGATTTCTTCTGGATCGGAAATATCGGCCGGGGTGATTTTGTTCAGTACCTCTGCCGCCGTGTAGCCGAGCATGCGTTGGGCGCCGACGTTGAAGATTTGAATGACGCCCTTCGCGTCGGTGGCGATTTTCGAGAAATTGGTGCTGTTGAAGATCGCCCGCTGCAACGCCTCGGCGCCGAGAAACGTCTCGCTGCCGGGCACTTCCTGGGCGCCCTCCGGAATGGTAACGGTCGTGAGGATAGGCGGAGTACCGGACTTCATTTCGGAGCACCGAGGTCGGCAACATCGAGGTCGGCAACATCGAGCATTCTGGCCTGGTGGCCGCCGGCGGATCTGCCGCTCTTCAAGGCTTGTTCAGAAGCCGCGATCAAATCGCTCGGAACGGCAGTGCTCAAGCTGCCTGAGCGCGAGGCGTCGCGGCAGCCGCCGCCGACGCATAGTGTGAACGGGCTGAATGGTGCGGCGCGCGATGTCTGCATTTCATCAACCACATCGATTGCGCGCTGTGCGACGATTCTCGCACCCGCCGCATCGGTCTCCGGCAGCAACAAAGCGAATTTTCCGCCTGCAAATCGACCCAATACGTCGATCGGTCGATGTGCCGCTGCACGCAGCGCGTCGGCAACCGATTTCAGGCAGGCATTGCCCTTCTCTTCGCCTAATCGGGCGTTGTAGGCCGTGAATCCTTCGATATCCGCCAGCAGCAATGCCAGTGGCGCCAGAGAGCGCTGGGCTCGCAGCCATTCTTGAGTCAAAGCCTTCTCCAGAGCATGGCGCGTCAGCGTGCCGGTGAGAAAATCCATGTTGACTGCGCTGCGCATCGAATCGGATAGCATCTTGAAACGCTGGTAGGTGCGCACTCGTGCCAACACCAGAGGTGCATGCGGCGGCTTGTTGATGAAGTCCGCGGCACCCAACGCAAGCCCTTTGGCTTCCAGCTGCGCACTTTCATGGCTTGTGATGAAGATGATCGGCACCTGCGCCAACGCCGGATCGCTCTTGAATGCCTTGCATACCTCAAAGCCGCTCAGTTCGGGCATGTCCACATCCAGCAGCACCAAGTCGGGTGGTGATTCATGCGCGAGCTTGAGCGCCGCGCGACCGGAGGTTGCAAATCGAAGGGGGGTAAAGTCGCTGAGCATGCGGCTCAAGATACGAACCACCATGGAGTCATCGTCGACTAGAAGAATGCTGAAATTCTCTTGAGCTCGCATAAGGTGTCCGAAACTAGCCTGCCGAAGCCTTGGCCTGTGGTCGCCGGTTATCTCCCGGCGACAGAGCCGATTCGATTGGATCGGCCAGAGTCGTGGCATCGAAAGGCTTCTGCAGGAACGCGACGGCGCCAAGCTTCATCGCGCGCTCGCGCAGCTCGGCTTGCGTACGGCTGATATGGCGTTTACGGTCTTCATTGCCAGGGAACCTGAAGGTGCCGCACTGAGCCGCGCACCTTGATCTTGCGGTGCTCCGAACATCACTACACGCTGAGCATCGCAACCTGGGCGTGGGGTCTACCCTGCCAGGGTGCCACGAATAATTGACGCGCGAGGGACCTCCGTCTCGTTATGAGATGAAAGTGAGTCGCGGCTAAATCTCGTGGGCCTGTGTTCAGCCCGATTGACTGGACGCGGCCCAAATATTGAGTTCGCCGTCGCGCGCCAGTGCATCAATCCTGTCGAGTTCGTCCTGGTGAAACGCGGCGTTTCGCAGCGCACCCAGGCACTCCTCGATCTGCGGCCAGCTGCTGGCGCCCACGAGCGCGCTGGTGATGGCCGGTTTTCTCAGCACCCACGCAATCGCCATCTGCGCAAGGCTCTGTCCTCGCTCTTGCGCAATTCCATTGAGCGCGCGCACATTGGCGAGGTTCTTTTCGCTGAGCATTGACTTCTGGAACGACTCATTGCGAATCGCGCGCGAGGAGTCTGGGATTCCATTCAGGTATTTTGTGGTCAGCATGCCCTGTGCCAATGGCGAGAACGCGATGCAGCCGATGCCCTCCTGCTCGAGCACGTCCAGCAATCCCTGTTCCACCCAGCGGTTGAGCAAGGAGTAGGACGGCTGATGAATCACAAAGGGAACCTTCAACTCGCGCAGAATCGCGGCCGCCTCGCGCGTCTTCTCCGGCCCATAGGACGAAATGCCGACGTACAGGGCTTTGCCGCTGCGTACCGCCGTATCCAGGGCGCCCATCGTTTCTTCAAGCGGTGTGTCGGGATCGAAGCGATGTGAATAGAAAATGTCGACGTAGTCAAGCTGCATGCGCTTGAGACTTTGGTCGAGACTGGCCAGCAGGTACTTGCGTGATCCCCACTCCCCATAGGGCCCCGGCCACATGAAATAGCCCGCCTTTGTTGAGACGACCAGTTCATCGCGGTACGCGGCAAGGTCGGTTGCCAGAATACGGCCGAAATTTTCCTCGGCAGCACCCGGCGGCGGACCGTAATTATTGGCGAGATCGAAATGCGTGATGCCGTGATCAAATGACTTGAGAACCATGTCGCGGGCGTTCTCCAACGGCTTGGTATCCCCGAAGTTCTGCCAAAGCCCGAGCGAAATGCGCGGCAATTGCAGCCCACTGCGGCCGCAGCGAGCATAGGGAAGCGATTGGTATCGGCCATCGGCGGCGGCATACATGGTCAAACTCCTCAGTTAGGAAGGAATGCGTACCGGCAGATCGCTGAACCCGCGCACAAATGAGGATCGGATGCGCGTCGGCTTTCCCACCACTTCGATCACCTTGAAGCGGCGCAGTATTTCCTCCCAGAGAATTTTCAACTGAAGCTCGGCAAGCCGGTTGCCGACGCATCGATGGATGCCAAAACCAAAGGCCAGATGCTGGCGCGGCCGCTCACGATCGACAATGAACCGGTTGGGCTCGGGAATCGCCGATTCGTCGCGGTTGCCCGACAGGTACCACATCGCCAGCTTGTCGCCCTTGCGGATCTGCTTGCCGCCCAATTCCGTATCGACGAGCGCGCTTCGCCGCATGTAGGCCAGCGGCGTTTGCCAGCGGATAATTTCCGGCACGAGGCTCTCGACCAGCGCCGGATTGGCGCGCAGCTTGGACATTTCCTGCGGATTCTCGTGTAAAGCCAATAGGCCGCCGGTCATTGAATTGCGCGTCGTGTCGTTGCCGCCGACGATCAGCAAGGCCAGATTCCCCATGTACTCGGCGGGCCCCATGTTCCGGGTCGCCGGTCCGTGGGCCAGCATCGATATCAGGTCCGTGCGCGGCGGTGCGTTGATGCGCTCGTTCCAAAGCCGGGTGAAGTACTCCAGCATCTTGCGCAACTCGGCCATGCGTACCTCAGGCTCGGGCGCGTCCGGATTGGTCAACTTGTTGGAGGTCGCCATATCGGACCAATGCGTGAGCAGACGGCGGTCCTGCAGTGGGAAGTCAAAGAGCGTGGCCAGCATGTAGGTGGTGAGTTCGATCGAGACTTTGTCCACCCAGTTGAAAGTTTCATCGCGGGGCAGACCGTCCAGTACCTTGACGGTGCGCTCGCGTATCAGACCGTGCCAATTGTTGAGGTTCGACGGCGCCACAATCGGGCCCACCGCCTTGCGCTGCTCGTCATGTTTGGGAGGATCCATGGCTATGAACATCTGCAACTTCTGTTCATCGCCTGGCGGAAAGTCCATCAAGGTGATGCCGTCTTGCGACGAATAGACGCCATGGCTCGTATCAACCTGCATGATGTCCCGGTAGCGGGTCACCGACCAGTAGGTGTCGATGCCCGGTATCGGACTGTGCGAGCGATGCACAGGGTCCTCGCGACGCAGGCGCTCGAAGACATAACCCACGGTGTCGTCGACGAAGCCTTGCGGATCCGCGGGATTCAGTTCCTCGAGCGGGAGGGCAGCCGCGCGCGCACGTGCCGCCGCGCCTATCGCAGCCGACTCAACTGATGCAATAGTTGTCACGAAGGATCTCCTAGGCAGTTCGCCCCGTTCAATGTTGAGCCTCAGGCAGGCCGACAACAAGACCGTTCAGGGCGTCCGTCAGCGTGATTTGACATGCGAGGCGCGAGTTGTCCCGCGGCTCAGAGACAATATTGAGCATGTCTTCTTCGGTTGCGCTGGGTGTTCCTACCCGCTCGAACCAATCCGGATCAACGTAAACGTGACAGGTCGCACAGGCGCAGTTGCCGCCACAGTCTCCGTCGATGCCTGGCACACGGTTGTCGGTAGCCGCGCGCATCAGCGTCGTGCCTACGGGAACCTCGACCGAATGCGCGCCTCCGGTGAAGGCAATAAACGTGACCTTTGGCATGCAAGAAACCTTAGCAACTGTCCAAGGCGAAGTATCGCATTTGCCAGTCCACCCTTGAGGGCAAACGCGGCTACCAGCCCCGCGGCGAGGGCAATCGTACCGGCTCCGATGTGAAATACGTAGGCCAATAGGGTCATTATTGCCATCCCTGCCTTCAAAACACGGTTAGGGCATTAAAATTTCAAATCGACCTACCCGAATTCTTCTTGCACTGCATTAACTTATATGCTTGTTACATTCGGATAAAAACGACATCCTCATTAGGGGAGACCGGGGTGGCTTATGGAGAAAAACCTGAACTCAGACGCTGAATTTCAAGCGGATGTCACCGCCCGTTTCGGCATTCTTCCGAATTTCTTCCGCTCAGCTCGTGCGGCGCCGGAACTCCTCGAAGAGCTCTGGGGTTTTGCGAAGGCCGGTTATCTCGATAACCCAATGCCCTCGGTCTTCAAGGAGCGCCTGTTTGTCTGGCTGTCTCGATTCTGCCCGATGCGCTACTGCATCGTGCGGCACGTCGGCTTCCTATTGGGCGAAAGACATGGACGGGCGGCCGGGGATGCGAACGCCCAGCCGCAAACTGCGGCCGAGGTGATCACGCTGCTTCGCCGTCCGTCTCCTTGGATGCGGGACATGACACTGGTCTATGCAAGCCTGGAGGCAGCGCCTCGCCTCAATGGGCGGTGGCCCGCGGCCGGCAGCCAGTTAGAAGACGAAATTTTCGCGTGTGCGGCGGTCATGTTTATTGAGCCGGCGCGAAGCGATGGCGCCAGGCGGGCGCTGATTCGCACGCTGGGGCAACGCGACTATGAATTCTTCAGTGGGTGTCTTGCCTTCATTCGGACGGCACACTACTGGACGATGCTGCATCCCGAGATCGAATCGGAAGAGGACATGCTGGTGCTCATGCGCGGCCACGAGGAGCTTGCGCAATTGCTGATGGATGATTCGGAAGCGGATCGTTCGGAAATGAGCAAGCGGACGTTTGCGGAGCTCGCGTCTCTGCGAGAACTGAACGAGCGCCAAGAATTACACAAGGCGAAACAGGCACTCGAGGAAAAGGATCGCCAGAAGGACCAATTCATTGCGGTGCTCGCCCATGAATTGAGAAATCCGCTGAGTGCCATACGCACTTCTGCGTACTCGCTGCGTCGTCTGAACCTCGAGGATGAGCGCGCAGGGCCCCTCGTTGAGCGAGTCGACCGTCAAACCACGGCGATCGCCCGTATGCTCGAGGACCTGTTGGATGCCTCGCGCATAGCCTTTGGAAAAGTCTCCGTCCAGCTTGAGCCATTTGATTTGAGGGCATTCTTAAAAGATGTGATCGATGAGCAAGAGCCGCATGCCCGACAAGCCGGCCTACAATTGACTGCAAAGATCACGCAAGATGGCTGTTGCGTCAATGCCGATCGAATGCGGCTGCGACAGATCGTCGACAATCTACTGTCCAATGCAATCAAGTTCACTCCCGCCGGCGGCTGCGTGGAGGTGACTCTCGTCATTGAGAATGACAAAGCAGTTGTCACCGTTCGCGATAGCGGCATTGGTTTCGAGAGCGCATTTTCCGAAAAACTCTTCGAACCGTTCGTCCAACAGGAGCAAGGACGCGATCGATCTGCCGGCGGCTTGGGCCTGGGACTGGCGATTGCCGCGCGCCTTGCAACTCTTCAAAACGGTTCGCTGACAGCTTCGAGCCCCGGAATCGGTTGCGGGGCGCTGTTCACATTGACGATTCCCGTTGCGGCTCGACTTGCCAATAGCCCGATCGATGGCGGTCCGGTCGAACAACTCAGTCCTAAGTCGGTCCTTCTGGTGGAAGACAACATGGACCTAGCCGAAGGACTCGCCGAATTGCTTAGAATGCAGGGTGTTCATGTACGCGTCGCCTACGATGGTACGTCGGCAGTCAAGAGCGCGCTGGAGGCCGTCCCCGATATTATTTTATGTGATTTGGGATTGCCCGGTGGAATGGACGGATTTGCGGTTGCGCGCGCCTGCCGCGCCGAGGCATCGCTTCGAAACGTCCGCTTGGTGGCGGCCTCAGGCTACAGTGCCGCGGAAGATCACGCGAACGCCACAGCCGCCGGATTTGATTCCCTACTGACTAAGCCGCTGACCGAAGAATCGTTGCGCAAGCTGGTTCGCTGACGGTTAATTAGCCCTCGTTGGGACGACGAAGCATCGCATCGGCCGGCGCAGATGAATCCAGACGGTGTCGCCAACCGGTCACCGCGGCGCCCGCTACACCGAGTGCCGCGAACAGACCCGCCACTTGCGCGTTGTAGTAAACAATGGCTATCAGAGAAACGACGGCGATGGTCAGCGCAATCAGCGGGAATAGCGGATAAAACGCCACCCGAAATGGGCGCTCGAGTTGCGGCTCGGTGCGCCGCAGTCGCATGAGGCTCAACAGGCTGATGATGTACATCACGATCGCGCCGAGCGCCGACATTGTGACGATACTGGCGGTCAGCGGCTGGCCGGCAATGCTGACGAACATATCGGAGTAGATTGCCGCGATCCCCACCACGCCGCCCGCCAGGATGGCTCTGTGCGGCGTCCGCCAGCGTGGGTGGACCGCGGCGAGCATCTTCGGCAGGAAGCCTGCGCGGGCCAGTGCAAATATCTGCCGGGAGTAGCCCATGATGATGCCGTGGAATGAAGCGATCAGCCCTAGAAGACCGATGCCTACGAGAAGGCGCAGCCACCCGCTGCTCGAGCCGACCACGACTTTCATCGCCTGCGGCAATGGATCATTGATGTTGGCGAGCCCTTTCCAGTCTCCGACCGCACCGGCAAAAATCATGGTGCCGAACGCCAGCACGACCAAAGTCAGTATGCCGCCTATGTAGGCGCGCGGTATGGTGCGCTTCGGATCCTTGGCTTCCTCGGCCGCCATGGCGGCGCCCTCGATGGCGAGGAAGAACCAGATCGCAAAGGGAATTGCTGCAAAAATTCCGCCAATGGTGGCGACAGAAAATCGATCGGCTCCTCCCCAGCCATTGTGAGTGAAATTCGACCAGGCGAAGCCGCCTGACACCACGCCCATGAACACCAATAATTCGCCGATGGCGAGCACCGTCACCACCAGCTCGAATGTCGCGGCTATGGTCACGCCGGCTATGTTCAGTGCCATAAAAACCACGTACGCGCCAACCGCCGCGGTGCGCGCGTCCAACGCCGGAAATTGCACATTGAGATAGGCGCCGATGGCCAGTGCGATCGCCGGCGGAGCGAACACGAATTCGATGAGCGTCGAGAAACCGGCTATATAACCGCCCACCGGGCCGAACGCGCGATAGCTATAGGCGAACGGACCGCCCGCGTGAGGGATGGCGGTAGTGAGCTCCGTGAAGCTGAAAATAAAAGTCGTGTACATCACGGCGATGAACACGGTCGTCACCAGGAAGCCGAGCGTTCCAGCCTGTGCCCAGCCGTAGCTCCAGCCGAAGTATTCGCCCGAAATGACCAGCCCAACGGCGATGCCCCACAAATGCAGGCCGCTCAAAGTCCTCTTGAGACTCGGGGCGCCCTCAGTCACGTTGCCTGCTTCGAGGCAATACTTGCGCGCTCAGCCAGTTGCGGATCTCCAAAAGACGCAGCGCGTCGCTCTGTACTGAGGGACCGAGGCCATGTTTCCAGAGCAAGGCCGTATCCAACGGGTTTTTTTGCAGGGCGCGGAGCTCGGCGGCGAAGTCGTCAAGCGCCGGACGGTCGCGGAACATGCCCTCAGTGACGAGCGTGTCGCCGTAACGCTCAGCGGTAGCGGCTAAATCCAGGTAGTCGTATTCCGGATGGTACTGCACGCCCCAGAAAGTACTGCGCCCAAAGGTGAACGCCGCCGCCTGCACCCCGAAATCGTTGCGGGCCAGGATCTCAGCACCACGAGGCAGCATGGCAATGCTGTCGCGGTGGACCGCCGGCGCCTCGAACACGACCGGCTTGCCGGCAAACAATGGGTGTTCGCGCCCGGCGTCGGTGAGCAGAATGCGCCGGGAAAACCCAAACTCGCGGCCCTTCGGATTGGCATGTACTTCCCCGCCGGCGGCGGTAACCGCAACCTGCAGCCCCCAGCAACTTCCAAAGAAAGGTATCCCGGCGGCAAACACTGCCTTGGCGAGATCGATCTGATGCGTCACCGGCGGACCGCCATTGTAGATATTCAGGGCCGATCCGGTCATGGTGACCCCATCGTAATCATCGAGGCCCACGCCGGTCGGAAGCTCGGCAGCCCCGTCCGCCGCGAGCACGATGTCGACCTGCAGCGATGCTTCAATGCGATGCAGTACTCGCCGGTAGCCGACACCGGAATCGTATCCAAGGACCGCTGCCTGGCGCGCGCGCACCTGTGAGACGTTGCCGTCGATGACCAGGATGCGCGCGGCGGTCATTTGGCGCTCACCACCGCCTCGATCCGCCCATCCACTGCGGCGCGGAATATGTGTTCCAGTTGCGTCGCGTTGACCGGTACTGGATTGCCGCTCGCCGAGGGATCGAGCGATGCCTCGCTGCCGATCACCGCGGCATTGCCGGTGCCGACGCCTATTTCAGCGAGCGAATGCGGCACACCGAGTTCGCGGCGCATTTGCAGCACCCACGCAAAGAAACCGTCGAAGCCGCGTTCCGGTAGATTCAAGACACGAGAGATGATCTCCGCTTTCTCGGCGATGGCATGGCGGTTAAAAGTCATGACGTACGGAAGAATGATGGCATTGGTCAGGCCGTGATGTGTGTTGAACCACGAGCCGACGGGGTGCGCAATGGCATGCACGCCGCCCAAACCCTTCTGAAATGCTGTCGCGCCCATGGACGCAGCGGCCAGCATTTGCGCACGCGCCTCGATGTCCTTGCCGTCGGCGCAGGCGCGCGGCAGATAACGGTGAATGAGCCGCATGCCCTCGAGGGCAACGCCATCCGCCAGGGGATGAAAGCCGGGCGCGCAAAATGCTTCGAAGCAATGGACGAAGGCGTCGATGCCGGTGGCTGCGGTCACGGCGCGCGGCAATCCAACGGTCAGCTCAGCATCCAAAATGACGATGCGCGGCATCATCTGCGGATGGAAGATGATCTTCTTTTGATGGGTTTCCTCGTTGAGGATGACGCTCGCCCTGCCCACTTCAGAGCCCGTGCCCGCGGTCGTGGGCACGGCGACCACAGGCGCTATGCCGGTGGGATCCGCCCGTGTCCACCAATCGCCGACGTCTTCGAAATCCCACAGCGGACGGGCTTGCCCCGACATGAACGCTACGGCCTTGCCGGCGTCGAGCGCCGATCCGCCGCCAAAGGCCACGACGCCGTCGTGGCCGCCGGCGCGATAAGCGCGAAGTCCCGCCTCGACGTGACTGCTCGCCGGATTACCCCTGACGCCACCGAAAAGC
>Ga0193709_1000347_pt1 | contig 17177 bp, 17 predicted proteins | sample H3c2metaG_FD_160571 | JGI IMG/M metagenome (GOLD analysis project Ga0193709, IMG submission 160571) | Soil microbial communities from a riparian zone of the East river system, Colorado, United States - H3c2 | ecosystem: Environmental > Terrestrial > Soil > Riparian zone | place: USA: East River... | reverse complement strand
GCCGGACGATCCCGTCGATCGAGTCCACGGCCCCATACAGGACCCCTGCCCGGATGCACTCGTCCGTCCGGCGGGCGATGACCTTCTTGGGCGGGACAATCTCCGTGGCGGGCAGCTGCGCCGTCCGCCGAAATAGCGTGTCGGCCGAGATCATGATCCCGGGCTGGATGACGCCCCCGAGGAATGTCCCGTCCGCAGTAATGCAGTCGTAAGTGGTTGCGGTCCCCAGATCCACGACGATGGCGTCCTTCCTATAGATCCGGCTCGCGGCAAGCGTGTTGGCGATCCGATCGGCCCCCACCGTGAACGGCTCCTCCACATCGAGCTTGATGGGAAGCTTTGCGCGGGCGTCGATGATGATCGGCTTGTGGCCAAAGACCATCTCGCACGCCTCGGCCAGCATCGGCGTGATGGCCGGCACGACCGAGCAGATAGCCGAGCCTTCCGCTCCTCCAGGCTTGGCTACCTTGGGCCCGGTGATCGAGCGAATCAGGAGCGCCAGCTCGTCGGCGGTCCGCGGTGCCGCGGTAGTCAGTCGCCAATGGGAGAGGAGCTCTCCCTTGTTGAAGATTCCGATTGTGATTTCGGAGTTGCCAACATCGAACACGACGATCATTTCGCATCCTCGAGCACGAGAGAGCCGGACCGGAACGAAGCTACAGAGTCTGCCAGTGCGACGAGCAGCTCGCCAGTCGGGGATATCCCCGCGACCCGTCCGACCGCGGGTTCAATGCATCTTTGTCCGCGCGCGAGGTCTCGCGCGTCGAACTCTTCCATCTCGGACGCATCGAGCGGACCAGTGGCCCGCGCAGCCGCATGAACGGCGGGAACGAGGTCGCCAAGTACATCGAGGCGGTCGGTCCCGGGCTCGAGTCCTGCGGCTGTGTCCATGTCTGGTGGTGCCGCCACATTCACTCCGAGCCCGATCGCTACCCACTCGACCGCCTGCTCGCGCCAACGCGCCTCGACCAGAATTCCGCCGAGCTTCCCCCGATCTATGTAAAGATCGTTCGGCCATTTGAGACGAATCGGCTCGGGCGCAAAGCGGTCGAGCGCCGCAGCGGCCGCGAGTCCCACGCGCAAGGAAAGAACTCCAAGTCCGGAGTTGTCAGCTGGGCGCTCAATCAGAGTGAGCCAGAGACCGGCACCGGGAGCCGACTGCCAGCTCTTCCCGCCTCTTCCCCGACCAGCGGTTTGCTCGTTTGCGATCACCAGTGTGCCGGCGGGCGCGCCTTCAGCCGCGAGCCGATGGGCGATGTCGAGAGTCGACGTAGTCGACTCGAATATCTCGACACGCGGAAGCCCGAGTGTCCGCTCGATAGCCCTGTGATCGGCCCCGTCGAGACGTACCTCGCTATCCGCGCGCGTGTATCACCGCCAGGACTGCGAGACCAAGCGCGATCCGATACAAACCGAAAATCTTGTAGCTGTGCTTGCTGACGAACTGCATGAGAATCGAGATCGCCAGCCAGCCGCTGATCGCCGACGCGGCAACGCCAGATATCAGCTCGGTCGTCAGTCCGCCGCTCGCCAGCGCTTTGGGCCCCTCCATCACGACCGCCGCCGCAATAATCGGCATGCTCATGAGAAAGCTGAACTCCGCCGCGCTCTCGCGATCGAAGCGCAGTCCGCGGGCGGTCGTGATCGTCGAGCCCGAGCGCGACACACCGGGAATCAACGCAATCACCTGCGACAACCCGATCAGAAGCGCGTCTATCCAACGCATTTCCCCGAGTATGCGCCGCTGGTCGACGACTTTGTCGACGACCCAGAGAACAATGCCCATCACTATCAGGGCAATCGCGATTATCGTCGGATTGCGGAACGAGGACTCTGCTCTGGATTGGAGCAGGTATCCACCAATGGCGCCCGGGATCGTGGCGACGATGAGATAGATCACCTTGCGTTTCTCGGGCGTCTCGACGCGGAACGTCGTGAGGATTCCGAACGCCGCCTTCAACAGATTGAGCCACTCCATACGGAAATACCAAAGAACGGCGAGGAGCGTCCCGAAGTGCAGCGCGACGTCGAACGCCAGGCCGGGGTCCTCCCATCCGAATAGCCACGGAGCAAGCGCAAGGTGCGCCGAGCTGCTGATGGGGAGAAACTCAGAGAGTCCCTGAATGAGTCCGAGCGCGACTGCCTGAAATGGTGTCATGGTGTGGTGGCTGGGATTGATTCGCGATAAAGTGATTCGTATTTGCTGACGATGGCGTCGCGGGAGAATCTCTCTCTCGAGTCGAGCGCCGCCAGTCTGCTCATTTCCAACCAGCGCTTCCGGTCCTGGAGGATCTCCAGCGCTGCCGCTGCCATACCGGGAATGTCGCCGACGCCGCAGAGGACGCCCGTCTCCCCGTCTCGTACGACTTCGGGAAGTCCGCCGGCGTTGCTGCCGATCACGGGCACTCCGGATGCAAGAGCTTCGAGCGCACTCAAACCGAAGGACTCGCTCTGGCTCGGAAGCAGAAAGAGATCGGCTGCCGCGAGTAGCGGTGCGATCTGATCGAGCTTCCCGAGAAATGACACAGAGTCCGCGACTCCGAGCATGCGCGCTTCTTCTTCCGCGGCGGGCCGGTCGGGTCCGTCTCCAATCATCACCAGCACACTGGGGACCTCGCGATTCACCTCGGCGAATACACGGACGACGTCTCGCACGCGCTTGACGGTGCGGAAGTTCGAGACGTGCATCAGAATCGGTTTCGACTGACCAACCTGTTTCTTGAGCAGCGCTGGATACTTCTCGCGATTGTAGACATCTGGGTCGATGAAGTTATGGATTACATCGATTTCGGGACCCTCACAACCGAATGCGCGACACGTCTCTTCCTTAAGGTATTGCGAGACCGCCGTGATGCGATCCGACTTCTCGATCGAGAACTTCGTGATCGGATAGAACGAAGGATCCTGCCCCACGATCGTGATGTCCGTTCCGTGAAGCGTCGTGATCACGTGAACGTCTTCCCCGGCCTCGCGCAGCATCTCACGCGCAATCCATGCGCTGGTCGCGTGCGGAATCGCATAGTGGCAATGCAGCAGCTCGAGGTGGTGGCTCTTGACGACTTCATGCATGCGCACCGCGAGCGCGAGATCGTAGGGCGGAAACTCGAAGAGCGGATACCGGCCTACGTCGACTTCATGGAAAAAGATGCGCGGCAAAAACGACGGAAGACGGAACGGCTGCCGGTACGTGATGAAGTGGACTTCGTGACCGCGCTCCGCCAACGCGATGCCGAGCTCGGTCGCAACGGCGCCGGAGCCACCGTACGTCGGGTAGCAGGTAATGCCTATGTTCACTCAGACCTCTCCCACCACTCCCGCACTACAGCACGGGCTTGAGAGTCTTCAGGATTGACGAATGTCACCGCTGCCGGCGGCAGCTGATGTCGGAACCACGTGCGTTGGCGCTTTGCGTACTGCCGCGTCTCAATAATGATTCGCTGCCGCGCGGATGACAAATCGAGACGCCCTTCGACGTGCTCGCGCATCACGGCGTAGCCGCTCGCTTTCCACGCCGGAGCGTCGGGCGGTACGGTCTCCATCAACTCACGGACTTCGTCTGCCCAGCCGGCCTCGAGCATATCGTCGACGCGCTTCTCCAGTCTGGCTCCGAGAGCCGAACCGGGATCCAGAACCAGATACGACGCTTGATCCCGTTCGCGGCTGTGGCTTGTGGCCGCTTTGTGCTCTGCGTGGAGATCGCTGATGCGCGACCCTGAGAGGAGCGCCGTCTCGATCGCGCGAAGCAGTTGAGTACGGCCGAGGTGTGCTCGCGCGGGATCGAGCTCGTCGCACCAGCGGCGCAGGTCGGCGAGAGACTTTGTCTCCAGCTCGCGCTCGAGCTCCGCTCGCAGAAGCGGGTCGACTTCGGGAGCCGCAAACAGCGGATTCACGAGCGCTTTGATATAGAGACCGGTTCCTCCAACGATTGCCGCGCTTTTCCCACTCTTGCCGGCGCAGGCAATCCATTGAGCGGCCTCGCTCGCCCACCTGGCGGCGGAGTATCTCTCTTCGGGTTTGGCGACGTCGATTCCGTAGTGAATTCCGCGCGCACGCTCTACGAGGCTGGGTTTCGCCGTGCCGATATCCAAGCCGATGTAAATCTGCCGCGAATCGGCGCTGATGATCGCGGCGTTGTTCATCTCGCAGAGCTCGAGCGCGACTGCGGATTTTCCGGCGCCGGTCGGACCACAGATTATACGGAGCTCAGCTTTCCCAGCTCGTCTCGCAACCACCGAGTGTTGTTTATCGCCTGCCAAAGCGCCGCTCTACTTCGTCCCAGGTGAGATGAACGATCGTGGAGCGCCCGTGCACATCGTGAGCGGGCAGCGTCGTGTCGCGCAGTGAGGCGAAGAGCGAACGCATCTCGCCTTGTGAAAGCTCCTCGCCCCCCTTGATCGCGGCCTTGCACGCGACCGTCGCGGCGAGACGCTCGTGTTTCGCGGCGGCACCCGCCACGCGGTCACCGGTCAATGCGTCGAGCGTCTCGCGCAAGCAGCGCTCGGCATCGAAGCGCGGGTGCGGCATCGGGACGGTATTGACGATGAGTGTATGACCGCCAAAACCCTCTACCTCGAAACCAAGGCGCTCGAGATACTCCCGATTTGAATCGAACGCCTCGCCCTCTGCGGGGCCCAGGTGAAGAGTCAGTGGAAGCAACAGTCGCTGCGCGGGCGCCGCGCCACTTTCCAACGTGTGCATGAACTGCTCGTACAGAACGCGCTCGTGCGCGGAGTGCTGATCGATCAGAACCAGCCCATCCTCGTGCTCGAACGCGATGTACGTGTGGCGAAGCTGGAAGAGCGGCGGAATCGGCTGCGCCGGCGCGGCGACATCCTGAGTCGATACGGCAGTGGCGTATTCCGCGCCGTCGACATCGCCACCACTAGTGTCACCGGCGAACAGCGGTGAGTCGTGATCGACCGGCGGTCGCAGGATCTCCGAGTCCGGATTTGGCGGCGTAGGCCCGGGATGAAAGCTGAAGCTCGACCCGCGGAAGCCGAGCGACGCGGCGCTATCGAGCGTTCCGAGTGCGCGCCTCACGGCTGTTTCAACCGCGCGCTCTGTGGTCCAGCGATCGCGAAAGCGCACTTCCGCCTTTGCCGGATGCACGTTCACGTCGACAGCGTCCGCGGGAAGTGTGACGTTGATGAAGAACGAAGGTCTCACGCCCGCGACGATTGTCGAGCGGTATGCGGCCTCAACCGCGCGTCCGATCCCGGCATCGCGAACCGCGCGTCCGTTGATGGAGAGAAATCCGCGTCGCGTCGAGGTGCCGACGTCTGCGGGGCGCTGCACGAGCCCGCTGGTGTGAATCGGCCCCGCCACATCGTCGACATCGAGTAGATCTTCTGCATATCGGCCGCCCCAGATCGCGCCGAGTCGCGACCGAATGCTCGTCACCGGTGGGAGCGTCAGCGCGCTCTTACCGTCGTGCGAGACGTGAATGCGAACCGCCGGCTGCGTCAGTGCCAGAGCGGTCAGCGACTCGATGGCGCTTCGCCACTCCGATCGGGCACTGCGTAGGAACTTGAGCCGCGCCGGAACGTTGTAGAAAAGCTGACTCACCGTCACCGTCGTGCCGCGACGCCGAGCGATTCGTTCCGCTTTGGAGATCTGCCCGCCCGCGACTCGCGTCAGCGTTCCCTCTCCGTCGGCTGCCGCAGTCTCGATTTCGAACTGCGAAACCGAGGCGATTGCCGGCAACGCTTCTCCTCGGAAGCCGAAGGTGGCTACTCCCACGAGGTCAGACGCCTTGCTGATTTTGGACGTTCCGTGACGAGCGAGAGCGCGCGGCACCTCTTCGCTCGCGATGCCAGTCCCATCATCGCTCACTCGAATCAGTCTGCGCCCGCCATCCTCGAGCGCGATCTCGACGACAGTCGCACCTGCGTCCATCGCATTCTCGACGAGCTCCTTCACGACTGACGATGGCCGCTCGACCACTTCGCCAGCTGCGATCTGATCGGCGACTGCGCTTGGAAGAATTGAAATCACCGGCATGGTATTACCGAAGTTACCAATCCTTACCCCTCGGCGGGGTAGGCACGTTCTTCTTCTGTCGCTTCCCCTGTATGTCGATTTCCTTGTCCTCCGCCGCGTTCAGCACGGCTTCGGCCTGCTGCGGCGTCATTCCGGGGACCGGTTTGGGGGCGGGAGACTGGTTCTGACTTGGTGCCGGAGTTGGACTTTGGGTCTTGCCCTGACCTCCACCACCTCCGCCGCCTCCCCCACCGCCACCGCCGCCTCCGCCTTTCTTCTGCCTCAGCGCTAGCTCGTAGTTCCACCGCGCGTCGGAATCGGCGACGGCAACCTCGAGAATCTGCTTGTAGCGGTAGAGCGCGCTGTCGAGCGGAACGTCCGCGGAATCCTTTTTGGCGCGCCGTCCCTGAAGCAGGTAGTCGAGGCCGAGATTGAATCGCGCGTGGTGCCTGACTTCCAGATCCTTTGAATCGGAAGCGCGCGTTAGAGGTGGCACCGCGGACGCAAGCGAGTCGCGCAGCAGCACGGTCGTACCGGTGTTGTAGAAGGCGATCGCAGGCTTGTCGCGTTCGACCGGCCTACACGATGTCATCACCATGAGCATCGTCGCCGTCGTCGCCGCGGCGGCAACTGCTCTGCGTCTGCGCCGGTGCGTCTGCAGGAACGTGTCGAGAATGAGAAGGAAGAGCGCTCCGAGCACGAACCACTGGAATTGAACGCCGAGGTTTTCTCCGGAAACGACGGAGCGGGGATTGGCGTGGAGACTGTTCAGCGCGGCGCGAATCTGTCCGGCCTTGTCCGGAGTACGGGATTGACTTGAGCAAGGCGGGATCGTAGCGGGTCACGACAATGTTTCCGTTCTCATCGCGCTTCTGGGTGACGACGCGGTTCTCAACGATCGGAATCGTGGATCCTTCGGGCGTTCCGAATCCAACGGCGATGATCGTGAACCCCATTTGTCGTGCGCGACGGGCTTCGTTGAGGACCTCGTCCGGGTTGTCGAAACCCTCGCCATCGCTCATCAGGATGATGGCTTTGTCTCCCTGAGACTTGTTGAGCGCGAGAAGATTCGTCGCCTGTCGCAGCGCGCTGGCGAGCGAGCTTCCTCCCTGCCCCACGATTGACGGATCCAGGTTTTGGAGGAATAGATCGAGCGCGCTGTTGTCCACCGTGAGCGGCGTGAGGATGTAACTCCTGCCGGCAAACGCGAGCAGGGCGAATCGGTCGCCCGGCGACAGGTCCCTAAGCCGATTGATGTCCTGTTTCATCGCCTGCAGCCGGCTCGGCTTCTCATCCGTGGCCAGCATGGACAGAGAGGCATCGAGCGCGAGCACGACGTCCACGCCCTGCTGCTTGACCACATTCTGCTCAACGCCCCATCGAGGTCCCGCGAGGGCAACGCCGAGGAGGAGCGTCGCAAGCGCGGCACGCGTGGCACCCGACCATGTACGCTGCTGCGTGATCGAAGGAGCGAGCCGCGCGATCATTGAAGGAGTCCCAAGCCGGGCGAGACGCCCTCTGCGCGCGCGTATTCCCCAGGCGACGAGCCACGCGGTCAACAACGGCAGCACAATCGCGAGAGGCAGCGCCCACGGCCATTGGATATAGCGGAAGTATGAAGTGAGCATCATGGAAGCGGTGCCTTCCACGCGACGATGCCGAACTCCGCGAACAACGCGAGAATACCGATCGCGAGCGGCCAGCGATAAAGCTCTCGATACCGGACAATGGTGCTGGAGTGTACGGGCGCCCGTTCGAGACGGTCTATCTGGCCGTAGATATTCTGAAGCGCGGCAGCGTCGCGCGCCCGGAAGTATCGGCCACCGGTCATGCGCGCGATGTTACTCAGAAGAGCCTCGTCGATTTCCACGGGCTGATACTCGTAGCGCAGCCCGCCAGCGGGAGTACGACCGACAGGAACCGGCGCCATTCCCGCGCTCCCGACTCCGATGCCATAAATCCTTATCCCGTACGCGGCCGCAGCTTTCGCGGCGACAAGCGGCTCGATGCTGCCACGATTGTTGACGCCATCGGTGAGCAGAATCATCACTCTGGATTTCCCGGGTGCATCGCGCAGTCTGTTGGCGGCCGTGGCGATTGCGTTCCCGATCGCCGTTCCATCCTCGAGCTGTCCCGCCTGAAGATTCGATACCGCCTGCATCACGACGGGATAGTCCGTCGTCAGTGGCACCTGGGTCAGAGCCTCACCAGCGAATGCGACAATGCCGATTCGATCCGATGTGCGACGCGCGATGAACTGTTTGACTTTGTCCTTTGCAACCTCGATGCGATTGTTCGGGCGAAAGTCGAGCGCGAGCATCGAGCTCGACAAGTCGATCGCCATGACGATATTGATTCCTTCGCTGGTTTGGGTCTCTGTGTGCGCACCCGAGCGAGGCCTGGCCAGCGCAAGGATGAACGATGCGAGCGCGATGTTCCTGAGCGCGAATATCGCCGGCGGTATCCAGCCTCCGACGTGTGGCCCGGTTGCCAACACGGACGTGCGTGAGAAGACGATCGCGTCCTTCCGCCGCAGGCGGCGCCACAGCCACCATGCCGGCAGGAGCAGCAGCAGCCAGAGCGCTTCCGGCGTGTAAAACTCGAACAGCCCGAAGACGCTCACGCGGCGCGTGCCTTCGCGCTGGCAAGCCGCTTCGCGACCTGTGACTCCGGATTCAACCGCGCTTCAACGTGATCGACGACCGCCTTGAGATCGCGTGCTGCTTGTCTTGCTTCGTCGAGCGTGACGTCGCCTCGCGCGAATTTCACGACATCGGCCTTATCGAGCAATCCAGGCAGCGTTGCTTCTACGCCGTCGCGCGGCTTCATCGCGCGTAGCAACTCGGACGTGGTGTCGGAGCGTCGAACTCCGGGAACTCGCCCCGCGAGGTACGCGCGCGTGACGTCCACCATCTCGGTGAAGTACTGCGCGTACTGGCCGTCCTCGAGCAGATGACGCGCTTCAATCCGTGCGAATTCGCTCTGCGCCCACACGTATGGATCGATCGGCGGCTTGGGACGGTTGCGCCAACGCCGCCACGCCCACCACAGGAGCACGAGCGCGATTGCGCCCGCGAGCAGCGCTGCCCAGAGCAGCCAGTTGATGACCGGCAGAACTATCAGAGGGCGCGCTGGTTTCGGGACTCGCAGCGAAGTGTCGGCCGGGAGAACGGATTTCACGAACACCGAGGCGCCGCCCAGAGTGGGACGCCTTTCCTGCCCTTCGAAGGTGACGCGCACGTCGGGGAATTTCAGCGGCTGCGTCCCGATGTCCCACGCCACGAGATGATAGAGGGCGACGGCGGTGTCCCCCAGCATCGACACGATTCTTTCACCGCGAAGCTCGATCGGTCGAACGCCATTCTGCGTCGCCGTATCGGGACCGGATGGAAACTCGAAGCGCACACCCTTAGGCGCGAGAACTTTGACAAAAAGACTGAACGGCTGGCCGATGAGCACCGTATCCGGACTCACGCGAAAGCCCATCTGCACGGTCAGCTCGTCACCGCGAGTCTGAGCCACTTGCGGAGCTACCGCTTGCCACAGCAACAGCAGGAGGCTTACGAAAGTCACCGGCGCCGAGCCCTCGTCTCGCGAGCGCGGAAGAATCGGAGGAGAGGCTCTACCGCGCCGCCTTCTGTCCGCACTGCCACTTCGTCGATGGCGAGCCTCCGCAGCAGGTGCTTCCGCTCTTCCCTCTCCGCGGTGACGTGCCCCGAATACGCTTCCCGGACATTCTTACTGCTGGTGTCGACCTCGAACGTATCGCCTGTCTCCGGATCCATGAGCCGAGCGATCCCGATATCCGGCAGGTCGCGCTCGCTCGGATCCTCGACGGTGACCGCGACGACATCGTGCCGCTGCGCGAGGATTTTCAGAGGGTGCGATATGTCCCGCTCGAGAAAATCCGAGACGATGAACACGATCGCCTTCTGGTTGAGCATTTTCGCCACGTAATCGATCGCGATCACCATGTCGGTCCCGCGTCCGACGGGCTCGAACGCGAGGAGATCCCGAATGATCCGCAGCACGTGTCGTCGCCCCTTGCGTGGCGGAATCACGTGCTCGATTCGATCCGTGAACAGAAGGACGCCGACGCGGTCGTTGTTGCGCACTGCGGACATTGCCAGGACTGCCGCCAGCTCGCTCGCGAGCTCGCTCTTGAACCGCTTCACGGTTCCGAATCGTTCCGAGCCCGAGAGATCCACGACCAGCATCACCGTCAGCTCGCGCTCCTCGATGTATCGCTTGACGAAGGGCCGGCGCATTCGCGCGGTGACGTTCCAGTCGATCGACCGTACCTCGTCACCAGGTTGGTACTCGCGGACCTCGGAGAATTCCATCCCCTGTCCCTTGAACACCGAGCGGTACTCGCCCGTGAACACGGAGTTCACGAGGCCGCGTGTCCGCAGCTCGATCAGCTTGACCTGCCGCAGAATTTCGGGCGGTACTCCCATCGGCTTCTCGGGAGTGCGCTTCGGCGCCTCCTTGCGGCGGCGACGCGCGAAGATGCCGATCACGGGACCGGTATTGCTTCCAGGATGCGGGAGACGATCTCGTCGCTCGTCACCTCTTCCGCTTCTGCCTCGTACGTGCGGAGCACACGGTGACGCAGCACGTCGGGGGCGATCGCCTTCACGTCGTCGGGCGTCACGAAGGCACGTCCACGGAGAAATGCGTGAGCGCGAGATCCCTGTGCCAGCGCCAGTGTTGCGCGCGGACTCGCGCCGTATTCGATCAACGGTTTCAGCTCGGGAAGTCCGGATTGATCGGGATTGCGGGTGGCGTGCACGATCTCAACGATGTAGTCCACCACGCGGTCATCGATGTACAGCTCGGCGATATGCCTGCGCGTCGCGAGGATCTCCTTCGGCGTGGCGACGCGATCGACCGGGATTGGTTCACCGCTCGCCATCCTGCGCAACACCTCCTTCTCTTCGTCACGTGTCGGATACCCCACGTGCAACTTCATCATGAACCGGTCGACCTGCGCTTCTGGCAGGGGATAAGTCCCCTCCTGCTCGATCGGGTTCTGCGTCGCGAGAACCAGGAACGGCTCCTCGAGCACGTGCGTCGTCCCGCCGATCGTCACTTGTTTCTCCTGCATCGCCTCGAGCAGCGCGGCCTGCACCTTGGCCGGTGCACGGTTGATTTCGTCCGCGAGGATGATGTTGGCGAAGATCGGCCCTTTCTTGACCGAGAACTTTCCGTTCGACTGGTCGTAGATCTGCGTGCCGACGACGTCGGCGGGGAGCAGGTCGGGGGTGAACTGGATCCGGCTGAACGAAGTATTGATCGTCTCGGCCAGCGTTCGGACGGTGAGAGTTTTCGCCAGTCCTGGGACTCCCTCGAGGAGTACGTGGCCACCAGTGAGCAGGCTTATCAGGAGGCGTTCGACCATGTAGTCCTGGCCGACAATGCGGCGGCCTACCTGACGCACGACCTCCTGGACCATCGATGCATCAGCGGCTATTGCGGTGGTTCCGTTCACGTCTTGCTCCTCCCGTGGTTTCCTTTCGCTTGCCGGCGCCCTTGGTGAGCGCGGCAATGATCTCCGCTTCGCGCGCGGTCAGCGAGCGCGTCTTTCCTGATTCCAGCTGCCCAAGCTTCACCGGGCCGAACTTCGTCCGCACCAGCCGTAGCACCTCGAGGTTCAGCGCTTCGCACAACCGTCGAACCTCCCTCGTCTTTCCTTCGGCGATCGTCAGCTCCACATCCCACAAGCCGCGGCCGATCCGCCGCGCCGAGACCGCCGTCGGCATCACCAGTCCGTCTTCCAGCTCTACACCTTTCATCGCGGCTCGTGCCGCGTCCGCGCCATCGCCCCTCACCGTCGCGACGTAGGTTCGCTCGATCTCGCTGCTCGGGTGAGTCAATTTGTGCGCCGCGTCGCCATCGGTCGTAAGGAGCAGGATCCCTTCGGTCATGTAATCGAGGCGTCCGACGTAAGTCAGGCCCGGCATGTCTTCGACCAGATCGAACACCGTGCGCCGACCGCCCGGATCGGAGCGCGTCGTCAGCACGCCGGTCGGCTTGTTGAGAACGATCCAATCCGGGGCGGCTGGTAAGGCAACGGCCTTGCCATCGACGGTGATCTTGTCCTGCTGGGGGTCGACGCTCTGGCCGGTCTGGGCAACCGCGCCATTGATGCGCACGCGTCCCTCGGCAACCAACTCTTCGGCTTTGCGACGAGAAGCGATTCCCGCGCGCGCCAGGGCGCGCTGAATTCGCATTGATCCGGGCATCAGTCTGCCCGAGGGGGCGCCTCTCCGTTGTCCTTGGTAGCGGACGCTGGGACGCCACCAGGCGGGGTCGCCTGCCGTGGCGCGCGTAACGCGATCGCGAGCTCGTCGGCGCGCGGGAGCTCTTCCAAATGCCTCAGCGCGAACTGTTCGAGGAACGATGGCGTCGTGCCGTAGAGAAGCGGACGACCCAACCCTTCTCCGCGCCCTACCACGTCGATGAGTCCGCGCTCGTGAAGCGACTTGAGAATCGCTCCCGCGCCCACGCCCCTGATCTCTTCGATTTCCGAGCGACCGATCGGTTGGCGGTAGGCAATGATCGCGAGCGTCTCGAGCGCGGCGGTAGACAATCGCTGAGGCCGCGACGCGAGTTGTGCCCGCTCGATCGCTTCTGTGTACTCGGGCCGCGTCAGAACTTGCCACCCCCCGGCAACTTCTACGAGCTCGACGCCGTGACCATCGGTGTCGTAGTGAAGGCGCAGCTCCTCGAGCGCGGATTCCAGGGTCGTCTCGGTATCGTCGGCGTGCGCCGCCATCACGCGCAGCGCATCGACCGGAACTGGTGTAGCGCTCGCGAAGAGCGCCGCTTCAAGCAGCTTCGCTAGAGGGGTCACGTGATATCTCGAACGCGGCAAACGCGTGCGGCTGCAGAAGTCGGAGCTCGCCACGCTTGGCGAGCTCGAGAAGCGCGAGCAGCAGCGAGAGTACTTCCCACGGCTCCGCTTTCTTCGGAAGAATGTCTTTCCACTGCGCGCGGGCGCGGATCGCGAGCAGCGCGCGCACGATTCCAATCGCCCCATCCACGTCAAGGGCGCGCGGAATGACATCGTGAATATGTGGTTTTTTCGCCAGTCGTAGAACGCGATCGACCGCCGACAGAAGCTCGGGTAGCGAGAGCGAGAGCTTGCCCGGTATCGGGATCTGGACCGTCTGCTGGGAGTACGCGCGCGCGAATTTCCCGCGGCGGTCCTCGCTTCGCCGCTCGAGAACGTCGACGACTTCGCGCACCTGCTGGTACTCGAGCAGTCGCCTCACCAGCTCGGCGCGCGGATCGTCCCATACATCCTCACCCTCTCGCCGCGGCAAGAGTGTCTGTGCCTTGATCCGGACGAGTCTCGCCGCCATCTCGAGGTAATCGGCTGCCTCGTCGAGCTTGAGCGTCGAGATGCGTGCGAGGAACTGCTCAGCAATCCGCGCAATCGGGATGTCGTAGATGTCGATCTGCTCGTCGCGAATGAGTGTGAGCAGTAGATCGAGCGGGCCCGAATACTCCGCCAGCTCGACGACGAAGACCTCGGACGCGGCAGAATCTGCGACCGCCAGGGAACCCGGCGTCTGGGCCAGCGTCGAGATGCTATTCACATCGTCCATGGACTGGGAAGGATGTACGGGAAGACCGCGCGTGAGGCGAGCCTGTCGAGCAGAAACACTGGCCGGAACCAGAGGTTGAGCACGGGGCCGCCGAAGCTGATGAGGATGAAAAGTATGAACAATCCGTAGGCGCCGAGGCGCTGGTAGCTGAGCGCCCACGCCGGGGGAAGGATGTATTTGAACACGTGCGACCCGTCGAGTGGCGGAATCGGAATCAGGTTGAACGCGGCGAGGGCGAGATTGATCAGGATCCCGTAGAGAAACATCGTCTGGAGAATCGCGCCGGTGTTCGTCAGCACTGGGAAAATCCGGCCGAGGTATCCGACCAGGATGATCAGCGGGATGCAACAGAGTGCGATCACGAAATTCGTCGCGACGCCGGCCAGCGAGACGATGATGTCGCCGCGCTTGTAGTTGCGATAGTTGCGCGGAATTACCGGCACCGGTTTCGCGCCGCCGAACGCGATCCCCGTAGTGAAATACGTGAGCAGCGGCAGCAGGATCGTCATGAACAGATCGATGTGCGGAATCGGGTTCCAGGTGAGCCGGCCGAGCGCGTAGGCGGTCGAATCGCCCTGTTTGAGTGCAGCGTAGCCGTGTGCATACTCGTGCGCCACCATCGAAAATAGGAGTACGGGCGCGACGAGAATGAACTGCTCAATCGATTTGTCCAATTGTCCCCGGCTGAAGTGGTCGATCCGCGAGTAGAAGTTAGCATTCCTCGCTATCGCTTGGCACCCGTTGGCGAAAGAATCCGGGTTGACGTGAGGCCTCTTCCAGGGCAAATTTCATGGCTACACCACAGTCCTAAAGACCCCCGGAGATCAGTTAGTGCCAAATCTTGCTTCAGCGAAAAAGAACATGCGGAAGTCACGCGCTGCCGCCATCCGCAACCGCGGCCAGAAGTCAGCACTCCGCACCGCGCTCAAGCGGGCGGCCGCCGGAACCGCTGAGGAGAAGCTTGCCGCAGTGAAGCTGCTCGACCGCGCGGCCCGGAAGGGACTGATTCACCAGAACGCCGCGGCTCGCCATAAGAGCAGACTGGCGACGGCCAAGAAGTAAGGTCAGGCCGAAAAATCAAAGGGCGCCTTTGGGCGCTCTTTTTTGTTTGTCATGTGGATTCACATCGCTGATCGGGGGGAATCCAAGTTGGTGCGTTTCCCGTTTGGGCGTTGCCCGTTTGGGCGTTTGGAACCACTCGGATTCGGATTAGGCTGGAGCACCTTCGCTCTAAATCCGCAGAGCATCCGGCGGACATCGACCGCCTCTTTAGTAAGCCTCTGCCAATGCGGAGGCTTCAGCAGGCCGTAGTCTTTAGCTAATTCGAGTTCGCACTCCAGCTCAGACGTTGATTTGATGCTGATGTCGAGGAAGCGGGCGAAATCTTTGATTGATGACGATCGACTCAGCCGCGCGGACCATTTGCGACTGCAACGATCCATAGCCAGTTCGCGGGAAAAGCCGGGTTGCTCGCCGGACCTCAATCGCTAGCGCGTGTGCTTTCTTCCAGACACGGAGTTGCCGGTGATCCTGCATCCGGCTCAATGAACCGAATCCCCAGGCAGAACGGGCAGCATTCAATTCCCGGTCGGACCAATCTGTGTCACGTGTCGCGAGGAGTCCACTCACGCCCCAACGGGCAACGCCCAAACGGGAAACACACCAACTTGGATTCCCCCAGCCATCGATGTGGACCCGGCCAGGCGGTCAAACCCTACATGGTGGCTAGTTCCCCGCCGCAGCGTTCGCAGTACCACTCCGTCGGATAATTCGCCGCGCCGCACTCCGGACACTTGAGCGTCTTGTGCTGCTCGGATCTCGGATCCTGCGTTCCGCCGGTCCTGGGAACAGAAGGCGGCGTCGCGACCGCGGTTGACGGAGGCGAACCCGATCCGCTTCCCGGACGAAGGACCGGGAATTCGTCGAATGGAGACCGTCCGGCCGGCTTGGTCTGAGGAGCCGGCTGCTGTACCCGCGCCGCCATCGGCGGCTCGGACCGTGGTGGAGGATTCAGAGTCGGTGGTTCGGGAACAGCCGGACGTGGAACGACCGGAGAGATCGGTGAGCCAGAGGCATCCGTGCGGGAGGAGTGCTGACCGTCTTGCGATGGCGGGCGTGGACTCTCCGGGAATCCTCTGTTGCCCGCCGCGATCGCCCCCGCCTGCTTCTCCTTCACGCTCAGGGCGAATATCCGATTCAGCTCGTTCAGCTGCGCCTCGAGCGCCGCCTTCTCCTTCACCAGGCGCGCCAGCTCTTTGTCCCACGCGCCGCCGATCTCCTTCCACTGCTTGTCGGTGTACTCGCCGACCGCCGCGCGCAGCTCCGCTTCCTGCCGGGCATCGCGCTGCTGGTTTTCCTGGCGGGAGACATCCTCGAGCCTCAGCGTCAGTGCGTCGATATTCTCGCGCAGCTCGCCGGCACGCTCCGCCAGTTTGCCCGACACTTCCCGGAGGCGCGTCCGATAATCCGACTGAACGCGCTGATATACGGATTCAGAAGTGTTCGCGCGCTTCTCGTCCAGCGCCGCAAGCCACTCCTCGTATCTCTGGCGCTCCTTCAGGAGCCCATTGAGCGCGTCAAGTGAGACCGGGTCCTTCTCAGCCATCGTACTTCATCCCCTTGTCCGATTCTCTTTCTCCCGACCGCGGGCGGGATTCCCCGAGCGATAGACGACCGAGCCGCCCACAATAGTACAATCGGCATGCCCCACCAGGGTCATCCCTTCGTATGGACTGTTGCGGCCTTTTGAGACGAACTTTGACGGGTCGACCTTCCAGCGCTCCTTGGGATCGAACACAGTGATGTCGGCGGCTGCTCCGCGCTTGAGCGATCCACCGGGAAGATTGAAGATCCGGGCCGGCGTGCAGGCCATCCGATCGATCAGATCGGAGAACGTGAGATGACCCGTCTCGACGAGATTAGTCACCATTACCGCCAGCGCGGTTTCGAGTCCGACGATTCCATTCGGCGCGTCGGCGAACTCTCGCTCCTTTTCGTCGTAATGGTGAGGCGCATGATCCGTCGCGATCAGATCGATCGTGCCGTCCTTTACACCCTCGCGAAGTGCTTTGACATCCTTCGCAGTCCTGAGCGGAGGATTCATCTTCGCGTTCGTGTTGTAGCCGCGCACGCTCTCTTCGGTCAGCGAGAGGTGGTGAGGGCAGACTTCCGCGGTGACTCTTATGCCGCGCTCCTTTCCCCAGCGAATCAGCTCGACCGATCCCTTCGTGCTCATGTGCGCCAGGTGAACATGCCCGCCCGTGAGTCGCGCCAGTAGGATGTCGCGAATCACCATGATCTCCTCGGCTTCGGCCGGAATCCCTTTCAGGCCGAGCTGCGCGCTCACGATTCCCTCGTTCATCGACCCGCCGGCCGAAAGCGTCGGCTCCTCGCAATGGTCGATCACCGGAATCTTGAACGTGCGTGCGTACTCGAGCGCCGTTCGCATCAGCTGCGCGCTAGCGACAGGCTTGCCATCATCACTCACGGCAACTGCGCCCGCCCCGACCATCTCCCCAAACTCAGCCAGCGCCTTCCCTTCCTGGCCTACCGAGATCGCGCCAATCGGATACACGCGCGACGACT
>Ga0193709_1000346_pt1 | contig 17178 bp, 17 predicted proteins | sample H3c2metaG_FD_160571 | JGI IMG/M metagenome (GOLD analysis project Ga0193709, IMG submission 160571) | Soil microbial communities from a riparian zone of the East river system, Colorado, United States - H3c2 | ecosystem: Environmental > Terrestrial > Soil > Riparian zone | place: USA: East River... | reverse complement strand
GTACTCGTCGGACACAGAGCGATGATGCTCTACTTCTGGGCAGCGCTGCTCGTGATTATGTTCGTTCCGCCGTCCGTGCCGCGCGTCATTTTCGGGCCGTTACCGCGGTTTGTCGTTGTCCTCTTGCCTATAGCGGCTGTCGCGATCCTTGTCGCGGTTCCGCTCGGCTTCGCCGATTGGCGACGCGCACGCCGAAGTGCGGGCACCACTCCGTAGCGCGCGGTCTAACGAACGTTGCAGCTGACAAGCACCTTTCTGTAGCGCGCTCCGCGCGCAATTGTTAGATGTGCTTGCAGCTGAACTAAGGCGTTAGGCGGCTACCGCCTTCGTTTCGGAGATGAGGTGCTAATGAAGCATGGTCGCACATCAATCCCGTCACCAGTTGCGTGCATCGTGGTAGCACTCGGGCTCGCGGCACTGGCGATCGGTGCATGTCGGGACTTCACAGCGCCGCTTCCCTCTGGAGCGCGGCCCTTCCATCCGCCACCCGTGTATGCGAGATGGTGGGCCCTAACAGAAGGGTGTGCGCAGCGCTCGGGCAGTTTCGCCGCTTACTCCTGGTATGTCGTGCCGGGCAACTATGCACCGACCCCTTCCACCCCGAATGCTTCGGCCTATACAGACGTGAATGCGCGCCGCATCGTTTTGGCCGAGTCAGTATGGGATTTTGGAGGCTTCGTCCGGCACGAGATTCTGCACGCACTACTGGGTCGCGACCATGCGTCTGGTAGTCCCGCGCAGATTCACCCTCCGGAGTATTTCCAAGGTCGCTGCGAGGGCGTCGTAGTCTGTCCCGAATCATGCACGTCTGCGGGTCCTGCTCCAGTGACTGCGCCGGTTGATGCACCGGTATTGCCCGTCGCGGCTCTCGCGCTGGATATCGATCTGCTCACCAGCCCTGCATCCTTGAGCGGGCCTGACAGCATACTATCGATCATAGTACGCGTCACGAATCCCACCGCGAAGCCCGTGTGGGTGCCGCTTGAGCAATCGACAGTAATTACCGCGCCATTCACGTCTTACTTCAGTTTCCGAATCACACCTGCTGGAGCAGACACCCAGCTCGTGAGAGCTGTGCAGGCCATCCCGATCGCATCGGTCTCGTTTGCGGCTGGCCAGACGCGTGAATCGGTCCTCGACGTCAACCTTCGAGCTTTTGGGCTGGCCCCCGGCGATTACGTGGTTACCGGTGGCTTCAATACGCGAGATCCCGTGTCGGCGCCGCTTCGCGTTCTTCCTTAAACCCGTTTGCAGCCGTCTAACGAACGTTGCAGCTGACGGTCGCGACCAAGTCGTTAGGTATTGTATGATCAGAGTAGAATCGCCCGCAGCTGAACTTGGGCGTTAGGGCGCGAACAAGCTGGCCATTAACCACCGGAGCCCCTATGTATAAGCTGGCTGTCGCCTCGCTCAGCCTTTTTGGATCACTTGCTGCTAGTGCGGGTCTCTCGAAGGCGAGTGCTCAACAAGCTCAAATAGGGACGGCACCGGCGGTAACACTTCCTAACACGCGTGTGCACGTCCTCCATTCACGGGTCAACGGTCGAGAATATCTCATTCAGGTCGCGCTGCCAAGGTCCTATGTCAATGCAAAGCCAGGCGATACGACACGCTATCCGGCCCTGTATCTGCTCGACGGCCAATTGGATTTCCCGTTGCTCTACGCTGAGATGCAGTTCATATCCCTTGTCCGGCCAACGAATCTCATCCTTGTCGGTGTTGCCGCGGCCGACAGTCAATTCGTGAGACGCAATTTCGACTACACTCCGCCGCTCACCACTGCCGATTCTGCGTGGGTTGACTCGGCATTTGGCGGCTTTCGTGGCCCACCACAGGGCGGTGCACGACAGTTTCTGCGGGTGCTCAAGGAGGACGTCATCCCACTCATCGACGGTTCCTATCGGACGTCTGGCGATCGCGGCATCGCGGGAGGCTCGCTCGCTGGCCTCTTCGTCGCCTACGCGATGCTCGAGGAGCCTGACCTCTTCACGCGCTATGCAATGATAAGCCCATCCCTATGGTATCCCTTCGCGGCGCGTGACAAGCATCTGATCCTGGACCTCGAGCCTGGGTTTGCCAAGCGGCATCCGACCTTTCACAAGAGGGTCTTTATTTCAGTGGGATCGGAAGAGGATCCAGGAATGATCTCCGTGGCCCATCGGTTTCTCTGGGAACTGTGCAGCTCCTTGAGCGACGGCAATCTCAAAGGCTTGGATCTGGCAACCGAAATCGTTGAGGGCGAAGGCCATGCCTCTGTCGCGGCCCGGTTGCACGTGCCCCGCACCCTGTATCCGGCGGATACTGCCCTAATCAAACTGAGACGCGCCGTTATGCGGGAGTGTCCCTAGGACATCGCGGCCTCACAACGCAAGTGAAGCTGCCGAGCGGTTTGCGGACGCTCGCTTCAATTGACAATGGCGCGGTTCGGATCACAATGCCGCGACCCGAGGGATCCGTGATCCTCAACTGGGCTGAGCGCCGATGGCGGCAACGTTGCGCGGTAATGAAGTAGTGCGGACGGTCAGAATCACGGCGCCGCGGCCTAACGAGCGCTGAAGCTGACAAGCGATCGGCGGAAGCTCGCTGCGCTCGCGTTTCATTTGATTCGCTTGCAGCTTAGCTAGGGCGTTAGGCACACCTCTAGCAGATATTCGGCTACATGAAAAGCACACGTCGAGTTCTGTTCGGATGCTTCGCCGCAATCGTGGTAGTGTGCTTGCAGCTGAACTAAGGCGTTAGCCGACTCCGTTGCCGAGGGCCAAATCGAGCGCGGATCCGGCAGGGGTCGGCCGGACATTCGACTTTTCCCCCCGAGCCATCAGCGTCGGTTCTACGACAGATCCGATCCTAGCATTTCCCTTGCGGTAGCGAGTTGGACGGGAGGCCCCAATGTTTACGACCTTAATCGAATCCACGCCACACAGCAAACCGAATGGTGGCGCCCCGCTGGTCAGCGCGTTGTTCCACTCAGCGCTGATAGCGGGGGCCATTTACGCAACGGCTTCAGGCGCGGCGTCAAAGGCAGTCGCCACTGCCGGGACGCAGGCGCAGAAGGTCCTCTGGGTCAAGCCGTCGGCTCAACCGCAGAGCGCACCCGCTCCGAAGCCGAAGGCCAAGGCGCGTCCGGTTGTTGCTCCGGCCAAAGTTCCGACTGCGACGCCGCGCATCGATCCGAACGCGCAACCGACGCCTGAGCCTGACGCGGGTTCCGCGACTAACCTTGCCGGAGGTGGAACTCCCGGGGCGTTCAATTCCTTTGAGGTCGACGTCGAGGTAGTCGCCATCGCGGGGACGGTTCGTCCACACTATCCGGACTTTCTCAGATCATCCGGCACCCAAGGGCAGGTCATCGCGCAATTCGTTGTCAATGAGGCGGGCCGCGCTGACCCCAACACCTTCCGCGTTGTGTCATCGACGCACAAGCTCTTTAGCGATGCGGTCAGTCGAGCCCTGCCGCAGATGCGGTTCACGCCAGCCAAGATTCGCGGGAAACCGGTCTCGCAACTGGTTCAGCAGCTCTTTGTCTTCAAGCTTGAGAGATAATCGCAGTGGCGACGCGATATCAATCATCGCCCTGACAACGCTATTTTGGTGGTGGGCTGGCTGCTCGCCGCCGCGCTCTTCTTTGCAGCGGCACCGCAATTCCGCGCAGCCTAACTAAGAGCTAGGCATACCACCACACTTCCGCGCGGTGGTTTCACTCAGTCTTCCCGGGGCTGGCGCGAGTTACGGAAGTGGAGACTGCACTCCTCATTGCCCGCCGCTAGGCGCAACACCTCACTAAGGCACTCTTCCGCCACGGATGCCTAACGAATGTTGCAGCTGACAAGCACTTCTGGATTACGCGCTGCGCGCGCATTGTTAGATGTGCTTGCAGCTGAACTGCGGCGTTAGGTAGCACCATAGTCCTTGGTATAAAAGGCGATGTCGACAATCCTTCGCGTACGCGGCGAGCCATTCTTCATTACCGGGCGCGGTCTCGCGGTGACCTGCGAGTTTGAGGTCGGAGAAGCGCGCTTAGGATTTCCCGCGACTGCAACGATCGAGATCCCAGGCGGCGCGCCTCTGGTCGAGGCGATCATTGCGGTCGAAGCAGCCCTCGACCGTTCTACGGCGTCAGCACGCGAATGGCCAGCCCTTATTTTCGCCGTCGACCGCCCAGGGGAGCGTGCAGAACTGCTGCGCCAGCTGTTGCGCCCTGGTGTGCGGATCTCGCTTACGGGCCCAGCAACTGAATTGCTCGCAGCATCCAAAGGGAGCCCTCGGAAATCGCGACCTTCTGGATTCCTTCGGACGGTACGGTGGCTCGAAGGATTGTATGCAGCGCTTTCGCTTTTCTTCGCGCTGTCTCTGCCGTGGCCTCCGAGCGGGCCGTATCTCGCGCTTTGGTTGCACTTTGTTGTAACGGCCGTCGTAGCGGCCGTTCTCGCGTGGCAGCTTAGACCAAGGTCACGGCTACTTTTCGTCGTCGGACTGATTCTCTCGGGGTACATAGTCATTAACGGCGGGATAAGGCTTCCCGAAGTTTTAGGTTCGTCTTCGCAAAGCGTGTCAATCGCTCTTGGTCTCCTGCCGCTCATATTGCAGCTAATCTCCGGCGCTTTGATTCTTCTTGCCTTGCGCAGCTCTCGGCGTCTCGCCCTTGCTACCTAACGTACGTTGCAGCTGACAAGCACTTTTCGGATGCGACTTCGTCGCAATGGTTGTAACGTGCTTGCAGCTGAACTAAGGCGTTAGGTAGACGAACACGCAATCCGGGCGAACAGGCTCGGCATCTAAGCCAGCCAGCGACTCCGCAAATCCAGGAGTGAATATGACCGATAATGGAACTCGGCGAGAGATCCGGATTCTGAAAGCCTATACCGTCTTGAGCACAACCCTTCTCGCGCTTTTCTGTCTTACCGCATTTCGACGCGCGAGTGAGAAACCCCACTTTGAAGAGATTAGTGTCGAGCGGATCAACCTCGTGGAAAAGGACGGACGAGTGCGGCTCGTCATAGCAAACGAGGCACGCTCCCCCGCCGTTGTTCTGTCAGGAAAGACCCTCAGCAAGCCGGGCGGCCGCGCCGGTATGATTTTTTACAACGATGAGGGCGACGAAAGCGGTGGACTGATTTTTCGCGGACGAAAAGTCAACGGAGTCGTATCCGCCGGCGAGCATCTCTCCTTCGACCGGTACGGGAACGATCAAGTGATCGTGCTTGCCTACCAGGAGGATGAGGGCAAGCACTCACAGGGCCTAACGATCGTCGATCGTCCTCCTCAGACGTACCTCGAGATCAACGCACGTCGCGACACCATCAAGCAGATGCCGGAGGGACCCGCGAAGGAAGCTGCATGGAAACAATGGGCCCTTTGGCAAGGTGGAGCGCCGTTCGGTGCACCTCGCCTATTTCTCGGCCGGGACACACGGAAAGCTGCGGTACTTGACCTTAAGGATCAGTACGGCAACTCTCGTTTGCGTCTCGCCGTGGATTCGCTCGGCGCCTCGCGCATTGAGTTCTTGAACGACAGTGGACGCGTGACGTTGCGCTTGCCCGATTCGGCGAGTGGGCGTGCGCGGTCCCCATAGTCCGTGAACCTAGAGACGCTACCTAACGAACGTTGCAGCTGACGAGCACTTTTCGGATGCGGCTTCGCCGCAACGGTGATAGTGTGCTTGCAGCTGAACTAAGGCGTTAGACGCACATACTCGTGCAGTCATGACCGACGAAGGAGGGCGCTCATGTCGATGCTCTTCGTTAGATCTATGGCCTTGTCCCTGCTGGCAGGGACCATAGCATGTTCTCCGAAGCCTATCCCGACAAGTCCCGTTCCTGTGGGAGCGCGCGAGCGAGTGATTCGCGTTGGAACCCTTAAACTCACCGCAATCGAATGGCGCGGTGAGGGCACGCCGCTCGTGCTGCTTCATGGACTTGGTGGGAACGCAGCTTCGTGGGCAGGATTGGCTCACCAGCTCACTGGCCGTCACATCATCGCCCTCGACCTTCCTGGTCACGGTGAGAGTCCCGTTGCAACCACGTGGGATTATATGCCGCTCGCACTCGGCATAGTTGCCGCAGTTCGTTCGGAGTGGCCAGGGAAACACATATGGGTAGGCCACTCGTGGGGAGGGAGGTTCGCGGTAGTAGCCGCCGCCGCCGATAGCACTGGTACGCAAGGTCTGATTCTGGTCGATGCGGTCCAGGTATCATCGTTTCGGATAGCCGATGTCGCTGGCACTGTCGAAGGCCTCTTCAAGGGGGAGCTTGATCCTTGGCCGAGTCTAGATTCAGCGCTCTTCGCCGTTCGGACTTTGCCGCAGTTCTCGCCCTGGACTCCCGACGCCGAAGTAGCCTTTCGGCGAGCCGTTGTAGTGCAGCCAGACGGTCGTGTAACGCCGCTGCTCTCGCGAGATAAAGCGGCAACCGTACTGCGCACATTCGCGACTGATAACAGCGAGGCCATCTCCAGGATTTTCGCGCCTGTGCTCGTCCTCAGTGCACCGGACAGCTTCTCCGAGCGCGCGCAACGAAGGCTATTCCCATTGGCTCAGTTTGTGTCAGTGAGAGGAAACCACTGGCTACATATTAACAACGTCGAAGGCACCAGCCGTGAAATTCTTAATTGGCTCAGACAAAACGGCCTGTAGAATCATGAGCGGCTCGTGCGGCGGTGGGCTTGGCGTCTAACAAACGTTGCAGCAGACAAGCACTTTTCGGATGCGGCTACGCCGCGATGGTGGTAGCGTGCTTGCAGCTGAACTAAGGCGTTAGACCGCGCTGAAATACACATTCGATCGAGCCAATGCGGAGAGAAATCCACTACCGACCATCGCAGGGTCAGTCGCCAAAGCTGCGCGACGTGCCCATCCTCAAGCAGTGGGGCTGGATTCAGACTTTCTTCGCGCGATGCACGGACTCCCATCCGTTCGCCCGAGACGCCACGCTGGAAATATCGGTGTCCGACTTTGTGAAGCATCGCCCCTCATTTGACAGTGCGATCCAACAGGCCACGAAACTATTCGGCGAGGCCACGGTCGAACCAGACCTGTTGCACCCAGAGGACGCCACGTGGAAGTGGCGGATTCAGCCAGCTCAGGCTGAGGCTGCCGTCGGGTTCCTGGCGCAAGGAGAGCCCTGGATGCGTCCGAAAACGCGCCCGGTTAAGATTTTTTTCTTCAGCATGTTCAGCCTTCGCGACCCCGTGTCCGGCGCTATCCTACCCCGGCAGACACCGGCTACGGAGCGGGCGTTAGGGCGCACCAGCAGTATCATGTGCTCGATCGGTCCGAGTCCGTGGATCTACCCACGTTTCGTATTCCCGTTTTCGCGGGTGACGGAGCGTTTTCTGAGCTTCCTAGCGGCGTTCAGTGAGCCACTTCCTTTCCGTCTTGGCCCGCGGCATTTTCGCAGCATTCGGCCAGTCACGCAGCACCTGCGCGAACACAGTGGTTTCTTGTCGCCAGAGGACGATGAGCGAATCCGTCAGGCGCAGCTGCACGGGATCAAAGTATTTGCTCGTCGAGGCCGCAGCCGCAAAGGGCTGACCTGAGTGCCCCTCGACTCGATTGCCCGCGCGCCGTCTAACGACCGTTGCAGCTGACAAGCACTTTTCGGATGCGCGCTTCGCGCGCAATTATTAGATGTGCTTGCAGCTGAACTAAGGCGTTAGGCAGCACTCCCACACACCAGCGATTTGCCATGGGCATCATAGGGACCGGTCTCTTCGATGACGATCGCGCAGCCGATGTTCGCGGTGAGTACCGCGACCTCGTCGCCGAGGGCACGCTCGGGGTAGAGGCCACGGACATCCTCATACAGGAAAACCAAAGCGCGCTCGCCGATCCTGAAGAGGCACCAGTCTTCTGGCTTGCTCTGGCTGCGGCGCAATGGGAGTGTGGCAGGCTCGAGGACCGTGTCCGTGATGAAGCCGTCGCCGTTCTGAACAACGGCACTGACCTCGCGCTGTGGGAGTACGACCCCAAGCTCCTCAGCCAGCGCCGACGAGTCCTCGAACGGTTGCGGGCACGCCTTGCTTCACCGCAGCCACGGGAAAAGCAGATCCGCAAACGCTACAAGGATACGTGCGACTGGGAGGTCGGCGAAGTGATAGCCTACCGACTACGAACGGGTCAGATGGTCTTGTTTCGAATCGTAGGCCATATCACCTACCCGGGCACATCACCCATCTGCGAGCTGCTAGATTGGATTGGGTTTGCACTCCCCGAGGAGGGTGCGATCAAGCGACTCAGTGTGAGGCAACAAGACTGGCCCCCTGATCGACACACTGACCAATTCCTGCTAGTGCGCGAAAAGGCTGATGAACTGCCGATCGATAGAGTCATCCGCGTCGGCATAAAGACCAAGGCATCAACGCCACGAGCGTCCCAAGGCTTCTTCGGTTGGAAGGACTTGGACCAAAGTCTCGCGCTTCGCTATCCGAGTTTCATGGTGAAGCTGACAGCGCGGGCAAACAATGGCAGCGGGGCTTCGTCCAGCTAGACGATCTGTTGTAGAGCGTTGCAAAGCGACCTCTCGTGCTCGCCCGTCCCGATGATTTGTTCATCGTGCCGTCTGCCTAACGAATGTTACAGCTGACAAGCACTTCTGGATTGCGCGCTGCGCGCGCATTGTTAGATGTGCTTGCAGCTGAACTAGGGCGTTAGGCGGCGGACACTCTTTACGTGAGTGGCCGACAGCAGCGCTGTCTTGTGGGGATTGCCAAGTACACATTTCCAGTTACCCGGCTCAAGTGAACATGCAAGCATTGGCGAAGTCGTTGATGGGCGTCGCGGCGACAGCGGCGATGTTTAGTCACCCGCTCCTTGCACAAACTTCGCGCGATAGCGCCGGTGTTCTCGTCGTCGAGAATACACGGCCGACGTGGAGCGATAGCGAGCGAGTGTGGCTCGCCACGAACCCGCGTCTAGCAATTGGTAACAACACTGATTCGGCGTACCGCTTTCGACAGGTCCGCGGGGTTATGCTATTGGCGGATGGCCGGATTGCCGTGGCTGATGGTGCCTCGCTGCAACTGCGCATGTTCAGCCCGCAGGGTCGGTTTCTCTCGCTGAGTGCCGGGAAAGGCACCGGCCTCGGGCAACTTCTGAACATGCATTGGGTACGCCATCTGTCTGGAGATACAATTGCGGTCAACGCCGACTTCTCGACCCTGGCGCTGTATTCGAACACGGGACACTTCGTTCGAACGGTAGCGTTGCCACCTCCGGAAGGTAGCGCCGCAGGGCGGCTCCTTCTGGTTGAGGTGCTGAAGAACGGGGTTAGTGTCGCCGCGCCACTGCCGCATCCTACGCCGCGCACCATCGGCTCACGATGGACGGACTCGCTTGTGTTGAGGCTCGTTACCGGATCCAAGGATAGTGTGCGTGAGCTCGGCACGTTCCCTTACATAGAATTTGAGCAGGCGAGTTCTGGGCCGACACCGGTGTGGCTATCGGCGATCGGGGTCTTCGCCGCGGGCGATGACCGCTTCTATGCGGGCTTCGGCAATCGCTATGCGATTCGAGTCTACACATCCAGGGGCAACCTGCAGTCGATTATTCGACGTTCATGGAGACCCGAGCCTATCACAGCCGATGATTGGGAGCATTGGGTTGTTGAGTGGTCTAGGCTGTGGGTGAAGGCGACTGGCGCAGAGCGAGATCGCGAGGTCCAGAAGGTGCGCGAAGAACCGTGGGCAGAAGAGCTTCCGGCCTTCTCGCAGTTCATCGTCGATCTCAGCGGTCGGCTTTGGGTGCGCGGCGCACACTGGCAGGACGCGATTGGTGCGGGATCTCTGACCGATATCCCTGCCGTGCCGAGCACGTGGTCGGTGTTCGACGCGCGAGGCCGATGGCTCGGCGACGTGAGGATGCCGGCGGGCTTTCAAGCATTTGAAATCGGAACGGATTATGTGACGGGCATCAGGCGGACCAATGGAATAAATCAGGTGGTGATCTACGACCTGAGTGCGCGAGGCCGGTGAGGAAGACGAAAGAACTGCAGTGGTACGCGGATGGTGCGCTGCACTGTCTTGTGACCGTCACCGCACCAAGGCTTCACGCAGGGCGCATCGGTCCGCTCCAATGCGCGATTGAGTGGCGGCGATATCGGCATCGCGGCGCCCGGCGCCTAACGCACGTTGAAGCTGACGGGCGACTTAGGGATTGCGCATGCTGCGCATGCGCTCTATTGACTCGCCCGCAGCTTAACTTTGGCGTTAGATAGCGACTAGGATTTGGGAGACTTCTTGAAGCATCGCGTGTCCGCACTAGCCGCGCTGAGCGCTGAACTCTTCGCTGTTGGAATCGCGACATGCTATACCGCGACCAACAGTTGGTTTGGCGCTGGAGATCTGCCGGCAATGGTTGTCTGGTCCCTGCCGCTCGTTTTGCTGGTTTACTTCTCCTTCAGAACGGCCACCCGCGTGATGACCTCCTCGCCCGACGTTTTACGCTACTTGGTCTTACCCATGATCGGTGCGATGCTTGGAATCATTACAACGGTTCTGGCCTCCCTGATCTTGCGAGGCTGGATCATGGCTTTCAGTTTCCCCGTGCTAATTTGCTGGGTCGTTGCTGGTCTGTCAGCGGGCGTCGTAGCTGCCTGGCTCACCTCGCCAAAGTCTTGGGCCGCAGCCATTGCCTTGACGACCCTGATCATTTTTGCTCTCGTCCGCGTCAATCTCTACGCGCAAGCGCCGGAGCCACGCCTTCGTGTCGTCTTGGCTTCCGGGTTGAGTAGCAACGAGGTTAACCGATTCTGGCAAGAAGTAATCGGAAGTCCCGACTCACATCCGGGCGAACACGCATTACTTGATGGAATCTCCGGCGCTGGTGTGGCTGATTATGAAAACGGGTCGCCGGTGATTGTGGTCAGCCTCAACAAGCATCTACGCGCAGATCGACGTGACGTTATACTGGCCAAAATCCGGCAGTCGCCATTGGTCCGCAGCGCATCGCTCATGTCCGATCAAAGCGATAGCCCAAGCGATTCGCATTGACCGTCGCTATCTAACAAACGTTGCAGCTGCCAAGCACTTTTCGGATGCGGCTTCGCCGCGATGGTGGTAGTGTGCTTGCAGCTGAACTTGGCCGTTAGATAGCTCCTAGGAGATCAGTGTATGGTTAGCGCTCTGTGGCGCCTATCCGCGTTTCCTTTTGCTCTCGTGGCGTGCGCCGGACACGCAGCAAGCGTAGCGGCGTCGGCACAATCTGCATCGGTTCAACAATGCGGCGTCCCAGCACATCCCTACTTCGAATTTCAGGTCGAGTCACCGGCACGAGTTATCCCCGATTCAACGCATCCACATCCGACGGTCGATCCCTTTGCGGGTAAGATGGGTGACTCCGGCGCGACGATTGTTCAATTCGTCGTTGATACATCGGGCCGTCCCCTCGCGTCGACGTTCAAGATTCTCAAAACACCATCGGACGCTATGTCCAGGAGTGTGAGATCTGTCTTTATGGCTTGGCGCTTTCGGCCCGCTCGCGTTGCGTCGTGTCCCGTTCCACAACTTCTTCAGACAGAGGTCGTCGAATGATCAACCTCGCGGCGCTCGCTACCTATCGGTAGTTATCCTACGCGACCGCGCGGCATGCCAAAGGCGTGATCCCAACCGCCCGAGCCTTCGCCCGAAAACCCGACCCATGGTCAACGACGAGCCCAGCCTCGTCCTGCCACTGGTGCACCATCTCGTGCAGCAACGTGTGCAGCGCCTCCTCCCACCCGTCGCGCCGGATGTGCCGCCGGCTGATCACGATCTCCGGCTCGAATCCGTGCGACGCCGGGCTGTAGTGCCCGAGCCTGCTCTTCATCCGTCGTGAGATTCGTATTGGAATCGTCCGCAGCGTTCCGGCGAATCGGTCATCGTTGTACGCGGCGTGCAGCCGTGTCAGCTCGCGGACGAAAGGAAGGTCCGCCGGATTCGTACGCTCCGGCGACCGCTTTCGCCGCGGCGACTCGCTCGGCCTCGGAACCGGAAACTGAAGGATCGTCTTCCGCGCCTCGTTGCGCACACCGCGCGTCCGCCCGTGCACGAACGTAATGATCGCCCTCCATACTTCCTCGCTGGCGCCGAGGAAGCTGTCGTGGATCCGAAGCTCGCCGCCGCCGTAGCTGACGACGACCGTCCGGTTCCTCGTGAGCGTCACCCGATACTGACTGCCGAGGCCGATCCGCCGGAGCCGATCCCTCAGCTCCTCGGCGTTTTTCGGAGGCGCCTCATCCAGCTCGAACGCGAGCTGCTCGCGACTACTCAGCGGCCACATATTCCGATCGCTTGAAGCGTTTGTGCGGGCCCTTCACGAAATTGTGCTGCTCCTTCGACCACACGTGCGTCGTGACATCGATCGTCTCGCGCCCGATCTCGATGACGTTGACCGACGATGGCCGTCCGCCGCGCGATCTGTTCGAGACTGTGCCCGCCGTCGAGATCACCGTGCCCTTCCTCGTGTGCTCGATGTAGTGCACCGATTCCTGGTGGTCGTGACCACAACACACGAGATCGACGCCCATCTCGGCGAAAGCGCCGAGAATCTTCTGCGTGTTCTTGAGCCCGTGCCGCTGCGATAGCTCGCCGCGTACCGGGTTGTGGTGCATCACGATGCAACGGGCGTCGCCTGGAGGCGAATTCTCGAAGATCTCCTGCGCTTTGTCGAGCTGGTGCTTGTGGATGTCGCCGATGATCGAGATGTCGCGCAGGTTCCAGGTCAGAGTACGGCGAGTGACGCCGTGCGCGGTGTTGATCCCGACGAATGTGGCGCCCTTCACGTGCAGTACCGGCTCGAGGTCCTTCTCGATGAACCGCCGATAATTCTCGTAGACCTTCGATTTGTCGCCGAAGCCGAGCGGCGCCCGCCACCACTTTACGTCGTGATTCCCGGGGACGACAATGACGCTGCTGACCTTCCGGGCGTCGCGAATGAACGCTGCGGCTCGTTGAAACTCGCCTGCGCGCGCCCGCTGCGAGAGATCGCCGGATATCGCGACGACGTCGAACTTGGACTCCTGGATGATCCGCTCGATCGCATCGATCTGCTCGGGAACGGCAGGCCATCCGAAGTGCAGATCCGAGACGTGGAAAACACTGGTCACGGCGCCCGTCTCGATATCGCGGTCAGGTCAGGGCGCGACGACGAGATCCGCGAAATGCGTCGCAACGCTGGCGGTGAGGGCGGGCGAAAACGTCTTCATCGGATCGCTCTCGATCTCGTCCACCCACTTGATCGTAGCCATGCGCGAATCGATCATCACGACGCGCAAAATCGCAATGCCCATACCGGCACCACGGTTCTCGAGCCGGAGCTCGACTGGGAGAAGCGCGTAGCGCGAGCCCTTGAGCCCGACGAGTCCTCGCACCTGCTGCGCGAGCGGATCGCGCACCGTGGTTTCTGGCAGCACGCGTCCGCGCAGCCACTCAGCCGAGAGCAAGCGTGCGTCGGTCATGAGGATGCTGTTCATCTTCGAGGCACGCTCGACTTCGCGGCCGAACGTCCACTGCCGGCCGAGTCCGCGCGCAGCCATCGTCGCTTCGATCTGGTCATCGAGCGCGGAGAGAAATGCCGCGCGATTCGGGATCTGCTGCTGCCAACCCAATGTTTCGGTGCCACCGAGAAACTGGACTGGAAGCACGAGAATCTGTTGCCCCGCCATCCGCTCGAGTGGGCGGAGTGGAACGGGCGAAGCTTCAGTCTCGGGCGGCTTGGAAGCGCACCCGAGAGCGAGCGTGACGGCGGCGAGAAGAAAAAGTGGTCGCAGTGACATGGTTTGGATTGCGGGGAAAGTTAACGCATACTCAATTTCATCGCACACGTGGCAATGCACTGATGCGACAACTCCGCACCATACTCATCTGGTCCTTCGTCTCGGCGACGGGCGCCGCCAGCTTTGCCTGGCTGGCCCTGTCGCGCGGCGAACCGGTCAATGCGGCGTGGCTGCTCGTGGCCGCGCTTTGCACGTACGCCGTGTCGTACCGCTTCTATAGCAAGTTCATCGCGAGCAAGATCTTCGCGCTGGATCCCGCGCGGCCCACGCCGGCGGTGCGTCTCAACGATGGACGCGATTTCATTCCGACAAATCGGTGGATTGTCTTTGGCCACCACTTCGCGGCAATCGCCGGCCCCGGGCCGCTCGTGGGACCGACGCTCGCGGCTCAGTTCGGATTCCTGCCCGGCGCGATCTGGATAATCGTCGGCGTCGCGCTCGGCGGCGCGGTTCAGGACTTCGTGATTCTCTGCGCGTCGGTGCGGCGCGATGGCAAATCGCTGGGACAGATGGCGAAGGAGGAGATCGGTCCCATCGCCGGCTTTACGGCGCTGATCGCTGTCTTTGGCATCATGATCATCCTGATCGCGGTGCTTGCACTCGTCGTCGTGAATGCGCTCAAGGCGAGTCCGTGGGGCGTTGTGACGATCGGCCTCACGATTCCAACCGCGCTGCTCATGGGCGTCTACATGCGCTGGGTGCGGCCGCACCGCGTGCTCGAGGCGAGCGCGATGGGACTCGTGCTGCTCGTCGTCGCGTTGTTCGCGGGAAGATGGGTGGCATCCAATCCAGCGCTCGCACCGATGTTCACGCTCACCGGGAAGACGCTCGCGCTGCTCATCATGGCGTACAGCTTCTTTGCCTCGGTACTCCCAGTTTGGCTGCTGCTTGCGCCGCGTGATTATCTCTCCGCCTTTGTAAAAATCGGTGTGGTGCTGGCGCTGGCACTTGGGATCGTGATAGTGCTGCCGCCGCTACAGATGCCCGCGCTCACGCAATTCACCGATGGCACTGGCCCAGTCTTCGCCGGCAAGGTCTTTCCATTCGCGTTCATCACGATCGCGTGCGGGGCCATCAGCGGGTTTCATGCGCTCATCGCGTCGGGGACGACGCCCAAACTGCTCTCGAACGAAGCCGACGCGAGGCCTGTTGGCTACGGCGGGATGCTCACCGAGTCGCTGGTGGCGGTGATGGCACTTATTGCAGCGTGTGTCCTGACGCCCGGCGTTTACTTCGCGATCAACGCACCGGCGAGCGCGATCGGAACTACTGCGGCGAGTGCCGCCGCTGCGGTGCAGCACTGGGGATTCGTACTCGATCCGGCGCAGATGCAGATCCTCGCGCAGGATGTCGGCGAGAAATCGCTGCTCTCACGGACAGGCGGCGCGCCGAGTCTCGCGGTGGGAATGGCGCACATCTTCTCGCGCGTGCTCGGTGGCTCGACCGCGATGGCGCTCTGGTACCATTTCGCGATCATGTTCGAGGCGCTGTTCATCCTCACGACCGTTGACGCGGGAACGCGCGTCGGGCGATTCATGCTTCAGGACCTGCTGAAGCACGTGTGGGCGCCGATCGGACGGGTGTCGTGGTATCCTGCGGTCGTGATAGCCAGCGGACTCGTGGTATCGATGTGGGGCTATTTCCTCTACCAGGGCGTGATGGATCCGCTCGGCGGCATAAACTCGCTCTGGCCGCTGTTCGGAATCTCGAACCAGCTGCTCGCCGCGGTCGCGCTCTGTGTCGGCACGACGGTAATCATCAAGATGGGAAAGGCGCGATACGCCTGGGTGACGATTCTTCCGCTCGCCTGGCTTGTGATCGTCACGATGACGGCCGGCTGGGAAAAGATCTTTTCAGCCGATCCGAAGCTCGGCTTTCTCTCGCACGCACGGGTGTTGTCAGATCTCCTCGTAACAGGTGGGCTTCCGGCCGGAGTCCAGACGCTCGCGGATGCACACCGGCTGATTCTCAACGACAGGATCGATGCGGCTGTTGCGGCATTCTTTCTCATCTCAGTCGTAGTGATTCTGGTCGCCTCGGCACACGAGTGGTTCAGTGTACTCTCGGGGCGAAAGGCAGCGAAGAGCAGCGAGGTCCCTTTCGAGCCAGCTACGCGCGCGGCGTAAGGAGCCGAGCCCTTAGTAATCGAATGTACAGGTTGACGAACAGCGAATGTTGCCGAAGGTTGGGCAGCCATCGAAGAAGGCCGAATGGACCCTAGGACGCATTGGGAAACAATCTACCGGATCAAGGATTTTCACCAGTTGAGCTGGTTTCAGTCCGCGGCGCTCAGGTCTCTCGAGCTCATAACTCGATTCTCACCGGATCACTCTAGTCCAATCATCGACGTGGGCGCCGGTGCGTCGGTGCTCGTAGACGACCTTATAGCCGCTGGTTATTCAGACGTCACGGTCCTGGATCTATCCGAGGCAGCGCTCGCGTCGTCGCGACAGCGCCTCGGCAGCAACGCGGCGCGGGTGCGCTGGTTGGAGGGAAATGTCCTGACGGCGTCCCTCGAGACGGAAGCATATTCGGTGTGGCACGACCGCGCCGTGTTTCATTTTCTCACGGGAGCGGAGGACCGTAGAAGCTACGTCGATCAGGTGCGGCGATCTGTCAGGTCAGGCGGCCACGTACTCATCGCAACGTTCGCGGAGGACGCCCCCGCGCGATGCAGTGGCCTGCCGGTCGTACGGTATTCCGCGGAATCGCTTCACTCCGAATTCGGATCGGAGTTTCGCATGCTGGCGAGTGAGCATGAGGAACACGTAACACCGCGGGGGGCCGCTCAGTCGTTCCTCTATTGTCTCTGTCGCAGGGAATAGCGTTCTTCGATCAAGATGTAAACTGTCGGGAGGACGAGCAGAGTCAGCGCGGTTGCCGAGATCAGGCCGCCTATCACCACTGTCGCGAGCGGACGTTGCACTTCCGCACCGGCGCTGGTCGAGATGGCCATCGGAATAAATCCAACGCCTGCAACGAGCGCCGTCATAAGCACCGGGCGAAGTCTGATCTCGGCTCCTTCATGAACGGCGTCGCGGAGATTCTTGCCTCGCTCACGCAGCTGATTGATGTACGTCAACAGCACGACTCCATTCAGAACGGCAACGCCGAACAGCGCGATGAACCCGACCGACGCGCTGAGATTTAGGTGCAATCCGCGAAGCCACAGTGCCGCAATTCCCCCGACGAGCGCGAATGGAACGTTCAACATCACGAGGAAGGCGTGGCGAATATTTCCGAAGCTCGCATAGAGTAGACCGGCGATCAACAACAAGACGAGAGGCACGATGATGCCTAGCCGTTTCATAGCTCGCGCCTGGTTCTCGAACTGCCCGCTGTACACCAGGAAATAGCCCGGAGGGACCTGCACTTTGCGGCCGACTTCTTCGCGTACAGCCGCGACGAAGCCACCGAGATCGCGCCCTCTCAC